>ERZ1643251.340-NODE-340-length-73454-cov-33.346626_pt1 | contig 73454 bp, 59 predicted proteins | sample MGYA00579261_ERZ1643251 | MGnify/ENA primary metagenome ERZ1643251 (study PRJEB29033, sample SAMEA4952267) | chicken gut metagenome | biome: Broiler Chicken; feature: Gastrointestinal Tract; material: Caecum | place: Ireland | collected 2018 | study: Broiler...
ACTGACCGGGAAAACTTTATATTTTTTCACTGTCCTCTTGACGGGGAGCGGTTCAGTGTGGACCCCGGCGGCTTTGTGTGTTGTTTGAAAGAGAAAAGAGAGAGAGGGAGGATGTTCAATGAAAGCATATTCACTTCTTCCTGACACGTACATCATAGCAGACCCCCATGGGGGAGTGATGGATAAAATACGAATCTTTTATGAAGGAACTGTGAATGTGCATGTGCGAGAAGCGTCTGCGCCTTTTCGCACAAAGGGAAGCCCCCTCCGGCTGGGCGACCGGAGGGGGTTTGCTTGAAAAGAGAAAAGAGAGAGGGAGGATTTTGAAAATGTCTGGTGTCTTTCTTCCTGACACCATGATAGTACCAGACTTGGCGGGGAAAGTGTTGTCCAAATTGAAACGAAATTATGAAAAAATCATGAATAGCTGGAATTATCTCCGACGGCCCTTATAGCCGCCCCCACGGCGGGGACCGGTGTAGCCATATCGACGCCGACTGCCCCGGCGCATGGGCCGGATGAAGATCAGGTACACCACCAGAGCCAGGATGAGCACCACGGCCAGGATGACCAGCAGTTTCACCCACCACAGGGCCCAGGTGTCCGAGATGACCTTCATGGTGTACTGGAAGTCCGAGCGGGCCACATCATCGGTGGCCACCATGTCCAGGGAACCGTAGTTGATGCCGTTGTAGACCAGGGAGACGCTGCCCACCACCTGGCCCTTTTGGATGGGGGCCTCCAGACTCTCGGGCAAGTCCATTTTCAGCTCTGCCTTGGCGGGGTCGTACTCGGGCACGGTGGCCTCAATGGAGCCCACGGGCTGGACCAACACGTGGCCGGTGTCGGCAGACAGGGTGACGGGGACTTCCCGGATGACGTTCTCCGAGGTCTCGCTGAGCAGCGTGGTGCGGGTGAAGTTGTCAAAGGCCCACTCCAGCAGGCGAGAGCTCTCGCTGAAGGAGTAGAAGTGCCAGTTGCCCGACTCGTCCTGGGCGTATTCCGAGCCCAGCACCACGCAGTAGAAGGTGCGGCCCTGCTCGTCGGTGGCGGCGGAGGCCAGACAGCGGCCTGCCTCTTCGGTGTACCCGGTCTTGATGCCGATGGCCTTGGAGTAGGTCACGCCGGACACATACCAGTTGCTAATCAGGGCGTTGGTGCTGTGGAGAATCCGGGGCTCCGAGACCATGTTGGTGGGCTCCAGGGTGTAGGTGGGGGTGGAGACGATTTCGCGGAAAATCTCGTACTCCATGGCGGCGGAAGCCATGAGGTAGATGTCATAGGCGGTGGTATAGTGGTCGGGGTCGTGGAGACCGTGGGGGTTGGCAAAGTGGGTGCCTGTCATGCCCAGGTCTTCCGCAGTCTCATTCATGCGCTCCACAAAGGCCTCTTCCGAGCCGCACAGGGCTTCGGCCAGAATGTTACAGGCCTCATTGCCTGACGGCACCAGATCGCAGTACAGCAGCTGCTCGATGGTGAGCACTTCGCCCTCCACAATGCCGGCGGTGGAGCTACCCTCGGGCAGGGTCACCGCCTCCTTGGAGGCTGTTACCTGGGTCTCCAGGGTGAGCTCTCCGGCGTCAATGGCCCGGAGGACCACCAGTGTGGTCATGATCTTGGTGACCGAGGCGGGGTAGCGTTTTTCGTAGGCGTTGTAGTCATACAAGACCTCGTTGTTGTCCCCGTCCACCACAATGGCGGCGGTGCAGTGGGGCTGCGGGTCGTCCAGAGCAAAGGCGGCGGGCAGACACAGAGAGAGGGTGAGAACAAGAGCTGTGGCCAGAGCCGCAGCGCGACGAATGTATTTTTTCATAGGATTCTCCAATCATCTATGTTATAATGTGGGGGCAGACGACGGGCTAAGCCCTGCTGCAACAGAAATACTATAGCAGAAATCGGACGAAAACGCAACCAAAGCCACGGGAAAAAAGAGGAGGTTCCGGCATGAAGTACATAGGCCGTATCCTTTGCCTGGTGCTGTGCGGGATGCTCCTGGCCACGGTGTCCGTTTGGCTCATGCGACAGGGGCGCATCGAGACCTTGGAGCTGCGCCCAGGCCCCCAGTCCGGGGTGGAGTTTGCCGGACTGGACCGGGGAAAAGTGAACATCAATCTGGCCACCCGGGAGCAGCTGGAGGAGTTGCCCGGCATCGGTCCAGCGCTGGCCACAGCCATCGTGCGCTACCGGGATATCCACGGCCCCTTTGAGTACCCGGAGCACCTCATTGAGGTGCCGGGCATCAGCGAGAAGACGATGGAGACCCTGTTGGATTTGATTGCGGTGTAATAGAGGGAGGGAATGACATGCCCAAGATACTGGTGGTGGACGACGAGCGTCTGCTGGTGAAGGGTATTAAATTTAACTTGGAAAATGAAGGATATGAAGTGGAGACGGGCAGTGACGGGGAAGAGGCGGTGGAGCTGGCCCGGACCGGACGGTTTGACCTGATTATTTTGGACCTGATGATGCCCAAAATCGACGGCTTACAGGCGTGCATGAAGATACGGGAGTTCTCCAATGTGCCCATCATCATGCTCACCGCCAAGGGCGAGGATGCGGACAAAATTATGGGTTTTGAGTGCGGCGCCGACGACTACATCACCAAGCCCTTTAACATTCTGGAGGTAAAGGCCCGGATTCGGGCCCTGCTGCGCCGGGCTGGCACCTCTACCCAGCAGAAAAAGCACACCAATTGTCTGGTCCACGGGGCTATCACCCTGGATTTGGACCAGCGGGTGGCCCGTCGGGACGGACATCCGGTGGAGCTCACCGCCAAGGAGTTTGACCTCATGGAGCTGCTCATGCGCAATCCCGGCCGGGTGTACAGCCGGGAAAACCTGCTGAATGTGGTGTGGGGCTACGAGTACGTGGGAGAGTTTCGCACCGTGGACGTGCACATCCGCCGTCTGCGGGAGAAGCTGGAGCCCGACCCCGCCAACCCCACCCACATCCTCACCAAGTGGGGCGTGGGCTACTACCTGAGCAGTGAGTGCCCATGAGACAGGTGTTCAAGCAGTGGCGGCAGCGGGCCCGCCGGGAGAATCGGGAGGTCAAGGCGGGAGAGGTCCCCTTCTTCCACAGCCTACAGGGCAAGTATGTGGCCACCTATCTGCTGTTGGTGGTGGCCATTGTGCTGGTGCTCAACACCTACCCTTTGATTATGGCCCAGAACATGGTGTTTTCAGCCAAGGAGGCCTCGCTGAAGCGGCAGGCCCTGGCCATCGGCAGCGCCCTGGCGGTGTCAGAGGTGCTCACCGAGGACGGCGTGGCCCAGGCCATGGAGCTGCTGGACGACATGCAGGGCACCCGGGTGCTGGTGACCAACGAGTCCGGACTCATCCTCTATGACAGCTCCACCCTGGAAAAGCGCACCGGAGACTATGCCATCACCGCCGAGGTGGTCAAGGCCCTGCGGGGGGAGGACGTGTGCCGGTCCGAGTATCGGCGGGGGGCGTTCCGCACCCGTGTGGCCGTCCCCACGGTGTACCGTGGTGTCACCCTGGGGGCGGTGTACCTCTATGAATACGACACGGAACAGGCGGAGGTGCTGCTGTCCATCCAGTCCACCCTGCGGTACATCTCCGTGGTGATCTGTGTGGTGGCCCTGGTGGCTGCCCTCATTCTGTCCAAAGCACTCACCCGCAATACCTCCCGGCTGCTGGGTGGTATCCGCTCGGTGCGGGAGGGCGAGTATAACCACCGCATCGAGGTCAAAGGCAAGGACGAGATGGCCCAGCTGGCCATGGAGTTCAACGAGCTCACCGACCGCTTACAGACCATAGAGGAGGTGCGGCGGCGGTTTGTCTCGGATGCCTCCCACGAGCTGAAAACCCCCTTGGCCTCCATCCGGCTGCTGGCCGATTCCATCTTGCAAAATAGCTCGGTGGATATGGAGACGGTGCGGGAGTTCGTCTCCGACATCGGGGAAGAGGCCGACCGGCTCACCCGCATCAGCCAGCGCCTGCTGGCCCTCAGCCGCCTGGACGCCCGACTCCAGCGGGAGCGGGTGCCGGTGGACGTGGGCCAGGTGGTGGAAAAGGTGGGGCACATGCTGCTGCCTCTGGCCCATTCTGCCCAGGTGGAGCTGCGGTACCAGCTCCAGCCCCACTGTATGGTGCTGGCCACCCAGGACGACCTGTACCAGGTGGCCTTTAATCTGATGGAAAACGCCGTGAAGTACAATCAGCCCGGGGGCTCGGTCACCGTGGAGGTGGCCCGGGAGGAATACTGGATTACCCTGACGGTGCAGGATACCGGAGTGGGCATCCCGGAGGAGGACCTGCTGCGGGTGTTCGACCGTTTCTACCGGGTGGATAAGGCCCGGTCCAGAGAGGCGGGGGGCACTGGTCTGGGTCTGTCCATCGCCCGGGACACCGCCCGCCTCCACGGCGGCGATATCATGGCCCAGCGGGGCCCGGACGGGGTGGGAGCCCGGTTCACCGCCCGATTCCCCCGCATTGTAGAGGAAGGGGGAGAGAAGCTATGAGAGGGCGCAGAGTATGGGCGCTGACCCTGGGGTCGGCGCTGCTGGCCTCCCTGATGGGGTGCGGTGGCCACCAGAGCCAGAGCGGCCTCAGCCTGTGGTACACCGCCGACTTGGACCAATGGGACAATGCCACCACCGCCCTGGAGTCCGTTCCGTACACCGGGGAACAGACGGTGCCCGCCCTCATGGAGGCTCTGCTGGAGGGGCCGGGGGAGGACAGCAAGCTGGTCTCTCCCTTCCCCCAGGGCACCGATTTGCAGCAGTGGCAGCAGGACGGAAAGCGGGTGACCGTGGACCTGTCCTGGCCCTATGGGGACTTGGTGGGCATTGAGCTGACCATGGCCGACTACTGCATCACCCTCACCCTCACCCAGCTGGAGGGGGTGGAGGAGGTGTGCATCACTGCCAATGGCAGCCAGCTGCCCTACCGGGACCGACAGGTGTTCACCGCCGAAGATGTGATGTTTACCGGAGCGGAGGAGGAGCCGGTGGAAGTGACCGCCGCCCTCCATTTTAAGAGAAAGGACAGCCAGGAGCTGGGCTTTGAGTTCCGGGTATTCCGCCTCATTGAGAGCGACTCGGTGGCCCAGGTGGTGGTGGAAGCCCTCATTGCCGGGCCCCAGGACGAGGGACTGGAGCGGATTCTGCCCGCTGACCTCAAGGTGCTCTCCGCCCGCCAGGAGGGCAGGGTGTGCTATGTGGACCTGTCCGGGGTGTTTTTGAAACAGGTTCCCCAGGAGGAGTGGCAGCAGCAGCTGGTCCTTGACTCCCTGGTCAACACCCTGTGCAGCCTGGAAAATGTGGAGCAGGTCCAGATTTTGGTGGAGGGGCAGCCGCTGGAGTGGTACGGCGATATTTTGGTCACTCAGCCCACCCCGTCCAGCCAGCCCTCCCCAGACCCCAGTTGAGTTGACAGGGTTACTTCACTATGCTAAAATAACAAAGATTACCCTACCGTTTAGAAAGGAAGCGTTCCCATGAAATTTGATACCAGCTGTCTCCACGCCGGATATCGGCCCGGAAACGGAGAACCCCGCAACATTCCCATCATCCAGTCCACCACGTTCCGTTATGAGACCAGCGAGGACATGGGAAAGCTGTTTGATCTGCAGGCCTCCGGGTACTTCTACACCCGGCTGCAAAACCCCACCAGCGACGCCGTGGCCGCCCGCCTGTGTGAGCTGGAGGGAGGCTCTGCTGCCATGCTCCTGTCCTCTGGCCAGGCTGCCTCCTTCTTCTCTGTGTTCAACATCGCCTCCGCTGGCGACCACGTGGTGTCCTCTGCCACCATCTACGGCGGTACCTATAACCTGTTTGCAGTGACCATGAAGCGCATGGGCATCGACTTCACCTTTGTGGACCCCGACTGCTCCGAGGAGGAGCTCCAGGCCGCCTTCCGCCCCAACACCAAGGCCGTGTTTGGCGAGACCATCGCCAACCCCTCCCTGGTGGTGCTGGACATTGAGAAGTTCGCCCGGGTGGCCCATAAAAACGGGGTGCCCCTCATTGTGGACAACACCTTCGCCACCCCCGCCAACTGCCACCCCTTTGAGTTTGGCGCTGACATTGTCACCCACTCCACCACCAAGTATCTGGACGGCCACGCCAACGCCGTGGGTGGTGCCATTGTGGACTCGGGCAACTTCAACTGGGAGGCCCACGCCGACAAGTTCCCCGGCCTCACCACCCCCGACGAGAGCTATCACGGTCTGGTGTACACCCAGGCCTTCGGCCAGGGCGGCGCTTACATCACCAAGTGCGTGGTGCAGCTGATGCGGGACCTGGGCGCCACCCCCGCCCCCATGAACTCCTACCTGCTGGGCATGGGCATGGAGACCCTGCCTCTGCGCATGGCCAAGCACTGCGCCAATGCCCAGGGCATTGCCGAGTACCTGTCCAACCACGAGAAGGTGGAGTGGGTGCGCTATGTGGGCCTGCCCGGTGACCCCTACTATGCACTGGGCCAGAAGTACCTGCCCCACGGCAGCTGCGGCGTGGTGTCCTTTGGCGTCAAGGGCGGACGGGCTGCCGCCGAGAAGTTTATGGCCGGGCTGAAGCTGTGCTCCATCGCTACCCATGTGGCAGATGCTAAAACCTGCGTGCTCCACCCTGCTTCCTCCACCCATCGTCAGATGAGCGACGAGGAGCTGGTGGCCGCTGGCGTATCCCCCGACCTGATCCGGCTGTCCGTGGGCATTGAGGATCTGGACGACCTCATCGCCGACGTGGAGCAGGCTCTGGCGGGCGTATAACGAGAGAAAGGAACGTGATTCCCATGGCAGAAAAGATTCAAGCAGTGGTTTTGGCAGCGGGTAAGGGCACCCGGCTGCAAACCGAGGGCATCGACCTGCCCAAGGTGCTGCGGGAGGCGGATGGAAAGCCTCTGCTGCACTATGTATTGAAGTCTCTGAACTTCCTCCCCAAGGAGGACACCATTCTGGTGGTGGGCTGGATGGGGGATAAGGTGCGCGCCCGGTTCCCCGAGTATCCCAGCGTGGAGCAGGAGGTGCTCAACGGCACCGGCGGCGCGGTGCGCTACGCCGCTCCGCTGCTCACCGACCCGGACAGCCACGTGCTCATCTGCTGTGGGGACACCCCTCTGATGCGCCGTGAGACCTTTGAGAGCCTCATCCGCACCCATCTGGAAAGCGGCTGCGCCTGCACCATGCTCTCCGCCCACCTGGAGGAGGGCGGCAACTATGGCCGTATCCTGCGCAACCCCGACGGTACCTTTGCCGCCATTGTGGAGGCCAAGGATTGCACCCCCGAGCAGGCCGCCATCACCGAGGTGAACGTGGCCACCTATGTCTTCCGGGTGGGAGATCTGCTGGCCTGGCTGGACAAGCTCACCACCGACAACGCCCAGGGCGAGTATTACCTCACTGATGTGCCCGCCCTCATCGCCCAGGCTGGGGGCAAGGTGGCTCTGTGTGACACCTGCTCTCCCCTGGAGATGCTGGGCGTCAACACCGTGGAGCAGCTGCAGCAGGTGGAAGACGTGCTGCGCAAGGGATGGTAAATGTTATTTCGAGAAAATGCTTGCATTTTCTCGAAGGGGATGCAGCCCGCTGCATGCATAATTGAGTCAAAGGACGACCCAATTCCACACTGGCGGGCTCCAGAAGTGTATTTTTCCATGCGCATGTCCTGGGAAAATACGAGATTTCAATTGATTTTCCCGCCTGCGGGCGGGAAAACTCTGCCGAGGGCTTTTGTCCGTTGATATGGACGTTGGCTTTCTTGAGAGCTTGCAACAGACGCCGTCATCACAGGACGGCGTCTGTTTTTCTATCCTCACAGAAAGTCCTATAAACGGGACTTTGTTTGTGGTATACTATTCCAAAAAAGGAGGGAAGACTATGCCAAAGGGGACCAATCAGAAGCGAAAATTGATGGTTTTGGCCCGCTTTTTGCAAAAGCACAGCGACGAGGAGCACCCTCTCACCCTGGGCCAGCTCCAGGAGGAGCTGGAGCGGTGGAACGCCCCCGCCGAGCGCAAGAGCATCTACGACGACATGGAGCAGCTGCGGCAGCTGGGGTTGGACGTGCAGACCCGGCGAGGAGTGGGCGGCGGCTGGTTCATTGGACAGCGGGACTTTGAACTGGCGGAGCTGAAGCTGTTGGTGGATGCGGTGCAGTCCAGCCGTTTTCTCACCCAGAAAAAGAGCAGCGCCCTCATTGGCAAGCTGGAGTCTTTGGCCTCCGTCCACCAGGCCCGGCAGCTCCAGCGCCAGGTGTATGTGGACCGGCGCATCAAGACCATGAACGAGAGCATTTTCTACAATGTGGACCGCCTCCACGGGGCCATCGGGGCCAATCGGGTGATCTCCTTTCACTATTTTGAGATGAATATGAACAAGGAACGGGTATTCCGCCGGGGCGGGGCGGAGTATCAGGTGACCCCCTACGGCCTCATTTGGGACAATGAGAACTACTATCTGGCCGGGTGGGACCATGACCGGGAGGAGGTGCGCCACTACCGGGTGGACAAGATGACGGACATCACCCTCACCGACCGGCGGGGCCGGGACCGGGGCAGCTGGGACCTGGAGGGGTACACCCGCCGCCACTTCGGCATGTATGCCGGGCGGCCCTGCCAGCTGCGGCTGCGGTGTGCGGCGCCCCTGGCCGGAGTGTTTTTGGATCGATTTGGACAGGATATCATGCTGGTGCCCCAGGATGAGGAGCATTTTACCGTCACGCTGGACCTGGTGGTGAGCCCGCCCTTCTGGGGCTGGTTGTTCGGGCTGGGGGCGCAGGTGGAGGTGCTCTCGCCCGCCTGGGCGGTGGAGGAGTTCCGGCAGCGCCTGGACCAGGTGCGGGCCGTCTACGACACGGCGAAAACCCAGGAGGGATAAGCCCAAAAATTCGGAGGGTTTGACAGGGGAAATAACCGGGAACCTCTTGAGAAAACCAGACTAGAATGGTATAATGTAGCGATTAATGCCTAAAGCAGAGAAAGGATGCATGAATATGAACTACCGCGAGGAATTCATTCACTTTATGGTGCGCTCTGGCGTGTTGACCTTTGGCGATTTCGTCACCAAGTCTGGCCGTAAGACCCCCTATTTCGTCAACACCGGCAACTACAAGACCGGCGCTCAGGCCGCCCGACTGGGCGACTACTATGCCGCCTGCATTCAGGAGCACATGCCCGAGGGTATCACCGCCCTCTTTGGCCCCGCCTATAAGGGCATTCCTCTGGCGGTCACCGCTGCCGCCTCTCTGTACCGCAACTATGACCGGGACCTGCCCTACTGCTTCAACCGCAAGGAGGCCAAGGACCACGGTGAGGGCGGCTCCATGGTGGGCTACAAGCCCCAGGACGGGGACCACATCGCCATCATCGAGGACGTGGTCACCGCCGGTACCGCCGTGCGGGAGTCCATCGAGCTGTTCAAGCATGTGGCCGATGTGCACATCGACGCCCTGTTCGTCTCCGTGGACCGTATGGAGCGGGGTACCCGGGAGTGCACCACCCTGGACGAGCTGCGGGAGGACTACGGCATTCAGGTCTACCCCATCGTCACCATCCGGGACGTGATGGAGTGCCTGCACAACAAGCCTGTGGACGGCAAGGTGTACATTGACGACGCCATGCTGGAGCGCATGGAGGAGTACCTGGCCACCTACGGAGCCAAGGGCTAATGGGCGTGGCGGACTCCAGTTCCAAAAAGAAACCCGGCGGCGTGCACCAAGGGCACCGTCAACGGGTGAAACAGGAATTCATGGCCCGTGGTCTGGCAGGGATGCCAGACCATCGGGCCTTGGAGTTGTTACTCTTTTTCTCCATCCCCCAGGGGGATGTGAACCCGCTGGCCCATGAACTGGTGGAACAGTTCGGCTCTCTGGCCGGGGTGTTCACCGCCACCCGGGAGCAGCTGCTGGCGGTGAAGGGGATAGGGGAGAATACTGCCACCCTCATCCAGCTCATGCCCGCCCTGGCGGGGCGGTATCTGGAGGAGCGCTCCAGCTTTGAGGGCCAGCTCACCGACAGCTGGCACTTCAAAGAGCTGCTGATGCCCCTGTTTTTCGGGGCCCGCAACGAGATGGTGTACGTGGTGTGTATGGACGGGAAACAGAAGCTCATCTCCTGCCGCAAGCTGGGGGAGGGCGTGCCCGACCAGGTGGAGGTCACCGGGCGACAGGTGGTGGAGGCGGCGCTGGCCTGCGGAGCCACCCGGGTGGCCCTGGCCCACAACCACGTCTCGGGCATTGCCATGTGCTCGGCCCAGGACGTGCACACCACCAAGTACCTGGCCCAGCTGCTGCGGCAGGTGGGTGTGTGCCTGGTGGACCATTTCGTCATCGCCGAGGACGAGATGGTGTCCATGCGGGAATCTGGCTATTTGACCGTTTGAGTGTGAAAGGGAAGAGGTGGAAGGATGAATCGGTTTGAAGTGGTATCGGAATACACCCCCAGCGGGGACCAGCCCCGGGCCATAGCGGCTCTGGCTCAGGGCATTGAAAACGGCTTGGACGAACAGACCCTGTTGGGCGTCACCGGTTCAGGCAAGACCTTCACCATGGCCAAGGTCATCGAGGCGGTGCAGCGACCCACCCTGGTGCTGGCCCACAATAAGATTCTGGCCGCCCAGCTGTGTGCCGAGTTCAAGGAGTTCTTCCCCAACAACGCCGTGGAGTACTTTGTCTCCTACTACGACTACTACCAGCCGGAGGCCTACATTCCCCACACCGATACCTTCATTGAGAAGGACTCGGCCATCAACGAGGAAATCGACCGCCTGCGCCTGTCCGCCACCGCTTCCCTGTTGGAGCGGCGGGACGTCATCGTGGTGTCCTCCGTGTCCTGCATCTACGGCCTGGGCGAGCCGGAGGACTTTGCCAGCATGATGGTCTCCCTGCGGGTGGGGATGGAGATTCCCATCCCGGAGCTGTTGAAGCGGCTGGTGTCCATTCGATACGAGCGCAACGACATCGCCTTCGAGCGAAACATGTTCCGGGTCCGGGGGGACACGGTGGAGATCTGGCCCGCCTACTGGAAGGACACCGCCCTGCGGGTGGAGTTCTTCGGGGATGAGATCGACCGCATCAGTGAGGTCAACGCCCTCACCGGGTCGGTGATTCGGCGGCTGAACAACATCCCCGTGTGGCCCGCCACCCACTACGTCACCCCCAAGGAGAAGATGGATGCCGCCATCCAGGAGATCTATAAGGAACTGGAGGAGCGGGTGGCCCAGTTTGAGGCGGAGGGCAAGCTCATCGAGGCCCAGCGCATCAAGCAGCGCACCATGTACGACATTGAGATGATGCAGGAGATTGGGTACTGCTCGGGAATTGAGAACTACTCCCGGGTTATTGAGGGCCGCCCGGTGGGCTCCCCGCCCCACACCCTGCTGGACTATTTTCCCAAGGATTTTGTGCTCTTCATTGACGAGAGCCACGTGACCTTACCCCAGGTGCGGGCCATGTACAACGGCGACCGGGCCCGAAAGACCTCCCTGGTGGACTACGGCTTCCGGCTGCCCTGTGCCTACGACAACCGGCCCTTGAAGTTTGACGAGTTTGAAACACGGCTCAACCAGGTGGTGTACGTCTCCGCCACCCCCGGCGAGTACGAGCGCACCCGGTCCGGGCAGGTGGTGGAGCAGGTCATCCGGCCCACGGGGCTGTTGGACCCCCTGGTGGAGGTGCGGCCCATCGAGGGACAGATGGACGACCTCATCGGGGAGATCAACCAGCGCACCCAGAAGAGCGAGCGGGTGCTGGTGACCACTCTGACCAAGAAAATGGCGGAGACCCTCACCGACTACCTGAAAGGGGCGGGCATCCGGGTGCGGTATATGCACCACGACATCGACACCCTGGAGCGCACCGAGATCATCCGGGATCTGCGCCTGGGCGAGTTCGACGTGCTGGTGGGCATCAACCTGCTGCGAGAGGGCCTGGACCTGCCCGAGGTGTCCCTGGTAGCCATTTTGGATGCGGACAAGGAGGGCTTCCTGCGCTCCGAGACCGCTCTCATCCAGACCATCGGACGGGCGGCCCGAAATGCCCAGGGCCAGGTGATCATGTACGCCGACACAGTGACCCCCTCCATGGCCCGGGCCATTGCCGAGACGGAGCGCCGCCGCTCCATCCAGGACGCCTACAATCAGGAGCACGGCATTGTGCCCAAGACGGTGCACAAGTCGGTGCGGGAACTGATGACGGTGGCCCAGGAGGGCGAGGAGACCGCCAAGCGCTCCCGCAAGCTGACCGACAGCGAGCGCAAGGCCACCATCGCCCGCCTGGAAAAGGAAATGAAAGAGGCGGCCCGCATGTTGGAGTTCGAGTTGGCGGCTCAGCTGCGTGACCAAATCATTCGTCTCAAAGAGAAGGATTGATATATACCATGGCAAAGAAAAAAGAAGAAAAAACCAACGTCATGCGGGTCCTGGAACAGAAAAAGGTGCCCTATCAGGGCCACACCTATCCCCACGACGGGGAGACTGCCCCGGATGGGGTGAGTGTGGCGCGGAGTTTAGGCCAGGACCCTGCCTGCGTGTTCAAAACCCTGGTGACCCGTGGGGCCTCCGGGGGATATTATGTGTTTGACATCCCGGTGGCTGCCACACTGGACCTGAAGAAAGCGGCAAAGGCGGTGGGGGAGAAGTCGGTGGCCATGCTGCCCAGCCGTGAACTGCTGCCCCTCACGGGCTATGTCCACGGCGGCTGTTCTCCGGTGGGTATGAAAAAGCAGTTCCCCACCGTGTTCCATCAAAGCTGCCTGGACCAGGACACCATCTACGTGTCCGCCGGGAAGATCGGCTTTCAGGTGGAGGTGGCACCCCAGGCTATTTTGGACCTGGTGCGAGCCACCACGGCCGACGTGATTGTGGAAGAATAGAGGAGTACAACTATGAACATGGTAACCTTAGGTAACACCGGACTGAAGGTGTCCGCCATCTCCTTTGGCGGCATCCCCATCCAGCGCTCCGACGCCGCCAACACCCTGGCAGTGGTGGACGAGCTGGAGAAGTTCGGCATCAATTTCATCGACACCGCCCGGGGCTACACGGTATCTGAGGAATATCTGGGTGCTGCCTTGAAGGGCCGCCGGGACAAGTTCATCCTGGCCACCAAGTCTATGTCCCGCAGCCGTGAGGCTATGGAGAAGGACATTGGCATCAGCCTGGGAAACCTTCAGACCGACTATATCGACCTGTACCAGATTCACAACCTGCCCTTGAAGGACTTTGACCAGGTCTTTGGCCCCGACGGGGCCTATGAGGCCCTGGCCCAGGCCAAGGCAGAGGGGAAAATCCGCCACATTGGAGCCACCGCTCACTCCCTGGAAGCCCTGTGCCTGCTGGTGGAGGAGCACGCCCACCAGATCGAGACGGTGATGTTCCCCTACAACATCGTGGAGATGCAGGGCCATGAGGTACTGGCCCTGGCCCGGGAAAAGGGCATTGGCACCATCGCCATGAAGCCCATGGCGGGGGGTAACCTGGACGACTGGAACCTGGCCCTGCGCTTCATTGCCGCCTCTGGGGTCATGGACGTGTCCATCCCCGGTATGGGCAGCGTGGAGGAGGTGCAGCGCAACGCCCAGGTGGATTTGTCCGCCCCCTTGACCCAGGAGGAGCTGGAGGAATGCCAGCGCATCCGGGCCGAGCTGGGCACTCACTTCTGCCGCCGCTGCGGCTACTGCGCCCCCTGCACGGTGGGCATCAACATTCCCTCTCAGTTTCTCATGGCCAACTACGCCCGGCGTTACGGCCTGGTGGACTGGGCCGTGGAGCGGTACATGGTTCTGGACCATCACGCTGGGGAGTGCGTGGGGTGCGGAGCCTGCGAGACCCGTTGCCCCTACGAGCTGCCCATCCGGGAAATGCTCCGTGACGTGGCAAAGGAATTTGGCTGCTGAACCCAGCCCAACACTTGAAGGAGATCCAATATGATCGACCGTATTCTCATTAAGGGCGCTCGAGAGAACAACCTGAAAAACATTGACGTGGAGATTCCCCGGGACAAGCTGGTGGTGCTCACTGGCCTGTCCGGGTCGGGCAAATCCTCCCTGGCCTTTGAGACCCTGTACGCTGAGGGCCAGCGCCGCTATGTGGAGTCCCTGTCCTCCTACGCCCGCATGTTCCTGGGCCAGATGGAGAAGCCGGATGTGGACTACATCGAGGGCCTGTCTCCCGCCATCTCCATCGACCAGAAGACCACCTCCAAAAATCCCCGGTCCACCGTGGGCACGGTGACGGAGATTTACGACTACCTGCGTCTGCTGTGGGCCCGGGTGGGCACCCCCCACTGCCCCAAGTGCGGCAAGGAGATTCACCAGCAGACCATTGACCAGATCATCGACCAGGTGATGGCCCTGCCCATGGGCACTCGGCTCCAGGTGCTGGCCCCCGTCATCCGGGGCAAGAAGGGCGAACACGCCAAGGTGCTGGAGGACGCCCGCCGTTCCGGCTACGTCCGGGTGCGGGTGGATGGTGCCCTCTACGACCTGTCCGAAGAGATCAAGCTGGAGAAGAACAAAAAGCACAACATTGAGATCGTGGTGGACCGCCTGGTCATCCGGGAGGACATCACCCGCCGCCTTACTGACTCGGTGGAGACGGCAGCGGGGCTGTCCGGTGGCGTGGTGCTGATCAACCTGGTGCAGGAGGACGAAGACCTGGTCTTCTCCCAGAACTACGCCTGTGAGGACTGCGGCATCTCCATTGAAGAGCTCACCCCTCGTATGTTCTCCTTCAACAATCCCTTCGGCGCCTGCCCCACCTGTACCGGCCTGGGGGCGCAGCTGAAGGTGGACCCGGACCTCATCATCCCCAACCGCAGTCTGTCCATTCTGGAGGGGGCCATCTCCGCCTCCGGATGGAACAACATCAAGTCGGACGGCATTTCCCGGATGTACTTTGAGGCCCTGGCCGCCAAATACCACTTCAACCTCACCGACCCCATTGAAAAGCTCACCCCCGAAGTGCTCGACATCATTCTGTACGGCACCAAGGGAGAAAAGCTCACCATTCACTACGACCAGCCCCGGGGCAAGGGAGTTCTGTACCAGCCCTTTGAGGGAATTGTCAACAACCTGGAACGCCGCTATAAGGAGACCCAGTCGGACGCCATGAAGCGGGAGATCGAGGAGTGCATGAGCGAGTCCCCCTGTCCCGACTGCCACGGAAAGCGGCTGCGCCCCGAGTCTCTGGCGGTGACAGTGGGCGGCATCTCCATCCACCAGTTCTGTGAGATGCCCGTGGACGAGGCCCTGGCCTTCCTGGACACCATCACCCTCACCGAGACCCAGATGATGATTGCCGACCGCATTTTGCGGGAGATTCGGGAGCGGCTGGGCTTTTTGAAGAGCGTGGGTCTGCAATATTTGACCCTGAGCCGTCAGGCGGGCACCCTGTCCGGCGGTGAGAGTCAGCGCATCCGTCTGGCCACCCAGATCGGCTCCTCCCTCATGGGGGTGCTGTATATTCTGGACGAGCCCTCCATCGGCCTGCACCAGCGGGATAACGACCTGCTGCTGGGCACCTTGAAGCACCTGCGGGACCTGGGCAACACCCTCATTGTGGTGGAGCACGACGAGGACACCATGCGAGCCGCCGACTATATCATCGACATTGGCCCTGGAGCGGGCGTCCACGGTGGCCAGGTGGTGGCCTGCGGCACCGCCGAAGAGGTGATGAACACCCCCGGCTCCATCACGGGCGACTATCTGTCCGGCCGGAAGAAAGTGCCCGTTCCGGAACACCGCCGGGAGGGCAACGGCAAGGTGCTGCGGGTGCTGGGCGCTGCCGAGCACAACCTGCGCCACATCAATGTGGACTTCCCCCTGGGCACCTTCATTGCGGTGACCGGCGTGTCCGGCTCCGGAAAGTCCTCTCTGGTCAACGAGATTTTGTACAAGCGGCTGGGAGCGGAGCTCAACCGCACCAAGGCCCGGCCGGGCAAGCACGACGGCATCGAGGGCATCGAGTTTTTGGACAAGGTCATTGACATTGACCAATCCCCCATTGGCCGCACCCCTCGCTCTAACCCCGCCACCTATACCGGGCTGTTTGGAGATATCCGGGACCTGTTCGCCTCCACCCCCGACGCCAAGAGCCGGGGCTATGGGCCGGGCCGCTTCTCCTTCAACGTCCGGGGCGGCCGGTGTGAGGCCTGCGCTGGCGACGGCCTGTTGAAGATTGAGATGCACTTCTTGCCGGACATCTATGTGCCCTGTGAGGTGTGTAAGGGCAAGCGGTACAACCGAGAGACCCTGGAAGTGCGCTACAAGGGCAAGAACATCCACGAGGTGCTGGAGATGACGGTGGAGGAGGCCCTGGGCTTCTTTGAGAACCTGCCCCGGCTGAAAAACAAGCTCCAGACCCTCATGGACGTGGGGCTGGGCTATGTCAAGCTGGGCCAGCCTTCCACCACCCTGTCCGGCGGTGAGGCCCAGCGGGTGAAGCTGGCCACGGAGCTGGCCAAGCGTTCCACCGGGTCCACCATCTATATTCTGGACGAGCCCACCACCGGCCTGCACACTGCCGACGTGCACCAGTTGGTGGAGGTGCTCCAGCGGCTGGTGGAGGCGGGCAACACCGTGGTGGTCATCGAGCACAACCTGGATGTCATCAAGACCGCCGACTACCTCATCGACCTGGGCCCCGAAGGGGGCGCCGGGGGCGGCACGGTGGTGTGCTGCGGCACCCCCGAACAGGTGGCCCAGTGCCCGGAGAGCTACACGGGCCGCTACCTGAAAAAGATTTTAGAAGCAAATAAAGGAGAATAAAAGAATGGATTTGATGCAATGGCTCACCACCGACCTGAACGGGGAGTTCATCCTCACGCTGTTGGTGTCTATGATCCCTGTGGTAGAGCTGCGAGGAGGCATTCCCTTTGGCGTGGCGGCGGGTCTGCCGGTTTGGGCAGCCTACCTGGCGGCGGTAATCGGGAACCTGATCCCCGTCCCCTTCATCGTGGTGTATATCCGGCGTATTTTTATGTTCATGCGCCAGCATATGCCCCGGCTCAACAGCGTGGTGGATAAGATGGAGCAGAAGGCCCACCTGAAAAGCGCCGCGGTGCTGAAGTATCAGTATCTGGGCCTGGCCATCTTCGTGGCCATCCCCCTGCCCGGCACCGGAGCCTGGACCGGGGCCTTGGTGGCCGCCTTCCTGGACATGCGCCTGAAGAAGGCCATGCCCTCCATTGCGGGCGGCGTGCTGTCCGCCGGACTCATCATCAGCATTCTCTCCTACGGCGTCAAGAGCCTCTTTTAAGGAACGCTTTCTGTGACCACCCCCAACCTTTGGGCATAGAATGCCACAAAGGTGGTGGATGGTCATGGGAATGTATTTGGCCTTTACGGTGCTGGGACTGTTGGCGGCCTTTGGGCTGCTGACCCTGTGCTGGCTTCTTCTGGGGCGGCTGCTGCTCCCGGTTCCTCTGAACCTCACCGTCTCCCTGACCGGACACGGGGACGGGGAGGGGCTGGAACAGGGGGTGCGGGCGCTGCACTGGCTGCGCCGCACCGGACTGTGGCGGGGCGATATCCGCATCGTGGACGGAGGACTGTCGCCCCGTGGTCTGGCTGTGGCCCGGCGGCTGGTGGAGGACTGCCACGCACAACTACACATCTAAGATTCTCAAAAATGCAAGCATTTTTTCGAGTGGATGCAGCCCGCTGCATGCATCATCGGGTCAAAGGACGACCCGATGCCACACTGGCGGGCTGAGAAGTGTTTTTTTCGATGCGCATGTCCCCGAAAAAAACGGATTTTAATTTATTTTCCCATCTTCGGATGGGAAAACTCTGCCGAGGGCTTTTTTCAAACACAAGACGCTCTGACTTTCTTGCATAGATATGAGGTTTTTACAGTCTAAGCCCTCCAGAATCCTTCTGGAGGGCTTATATGAAAGGAATGATATGGATGGAAATTCAACAGGCCATTGAGGAGCTGGAGCAGCTGCAAAAAAAGCTGTACGCTTACACGGTAGCCCAGTCCTCTCTGTACTTAGACGGGGTCACCGTGGCCCCCCGGGATACCGCCGCTGGCCGTGGGGTGGCCCTGGGCATTCTGGCCGGGGAGCAGCACAAGATTTTCTCTGACCCCAAGGTGGGGGAGATGCTGGAGACCCTGGCCCAGGCCGGGGAGCAGCTCACCGCCGAGCAGCGCCGCCAGGTGGAGCTGCTCACCCGGGAGTACCGCCAGCTCTCCCGCATTCCCGCCCAGGAGTACATGGAGTATGCCATGCTGGTCAACGAGGCCAGCGATGTGTGGCACCGGGCCAAGGAGACCAACGACTTCCCCCTCTTTGCCCCAGTGCTGGAGAAGCTGGTGGCATACAACCGCCGGTTTGCCGGGTATTACGACCCTGACAAGGCCCCCTATGACGCCCTGCTCAACGAGTATGAGCGTGGCATCACCATGGAGCAGCTGGACCAGTTCTTTGCCACGGTGCGGGACAAGCTGGTGCCCCTCATCCATGCCGTGGGGGAGAAGGAGCAGCCCGATGTCAGCTTCCTCCACCGCACCTACCCGGTGGAAGACCAGCGGAAGTTCTCCGACTACCTCATGGAGGTGATGGGGCTGGACCGGGGCCACTGCGCCATCGGGGAGACCGAGCACCCCTTCACCCTGGGCTTCAACACCCAGGACCTGCGCATCACCACCCACTACCTGGAGAATGACGTAGCCAGCTCCATGTATTCCGTCATCCACGAGGGGGGACATGCCCGGTATGAGCTGGACGTGAACCCGGACTATGACTACACCTGCCTCACCGGCGGGGCCTCCATGGGCATCCACGAGAGCCAGTCCCGGTTCTATGAGAATATCATCGGCCGTTCCCTGCCCTTCATTGAGGCCATCTTCCCCAAGATGCAGGAGTTCTTCCCCCAGCAGCTTTCCGACGTGACGGCGGAGCAGATGTACCGGGCGGTGAACAAGGCACAGCCCTCTCTCATCCGCACCGAGGCCGATGAGCTGACCTACTGCCTCCACGTGATGGTGCGCTATGAGATTGAAAAGCAGCTCATTGGCGGCACCCTGGCGGTGAAGGACGTGCCTGCTGAGTGGAATCGACTGTATAAGGAGTATCTGGGGGTGGACGTGCCCGACGACACCCACGGCTGTCTTCAGGATTCCCACTGGTCCGGCGGCGACTTCGGCTATTTCCCCTCCTACGCCCTGGGCAGCGCCTATGGGGCCCAGATGCTGCGCAACATGGAGAAGGACGTGGATGTGTGGGGCAGCGTGGCCCGAGGAGACCTGGAGCCGGTCACCCACTGGCTGACGGATAAAATCCACCGCTATGGCCGGATGCTGGACCCCAAGGAGCTGGTGGAGCAGGCCTGCGGGGACTTCGACCCCACGGTGTACACCGACTATCTCACGGAGAAATACTCCAAACTCTATAACTTGTGAGGTGACAGACATGGCGTGGACCTTGGAACAGATGGAAGAGCAGAGCCGTCAGGCCGTCTGTGAACTGCTGGAGGTGTCCGGCATGACCTCCGGCCAGATTCTGGTGGTGGGCTGTTCCTCCTCGGAGGTGGTGGGGGGCCACATCGGCAAGGCCTCCAGCCTGGAGACTGCCCAGGCCATCTTCCGAGGAATTTGGCCTGTGGTGCAGGAGAGAGGCATCTTTTTGGCTGCTCAGTGCTGCGAGCACTTAAACCGGGCCCTGATCATCGAGGCGGCATGTGCGGAGAAATACGGCTATGAGCCGGTGTGCGTGGTGCCCCAGCCCAAGGCGGGAGGCTCCTTTGCCACCACCGCCTGGCAGAACTTTGAGCACCCCGTGGCGGTGGAGCACATCCGGGCCCACGGCGGCCTGGACATTGGCGGCACCCTCATCGGGATGCACCTGAAAGACGTGGCGGTGCCCGTGCGCCTGAGCCTGGACCATATCGGGGAGGGGCTGCTGCTGTGCGCCCGCACCCGGCCTAAGTTCATCGGAGGCAGCCGGGCGGTGTACGATGGAGACCCCCGGTAATCGCCTATTTGCCGGGGCAGTCATCCGGGGCGAGCGCCTGCGCCGGGACTGGAGCCAGGAGGGGCTGTGCCGTGGGATTTGCACTGTGTCCTACCTCTCCAAAATCGAGCAGGGCAAGGCGGAGGGCAGCCCGGATGTGATACGCCTGCTGCTGGAGCGGCTGGAGGTGCCCTGGTACGAGGACCAGGAGACCATGGAAGTGGGGGAGAAGTGGGTGGAGCGCTGCTATGAGGCGGTGCTGTCCTGCGACCCAGAGGACCCTGGTGATCTGGCCCCGGAGTTTGATGCCCAGGGGCCCCGGCTGGCAAGCAGCCCCTATGGGTTGGATGTGGCAGTGCTGCGGGGCTTTGTCTACCCGGAACAGCCCATGGAGGACACCGGACTGGAGGAGTATCTGGACCGCCGCCAGCTGGCCCTGTGGCGGGTGCAGCAGGAGCGCTACCAGGAGGCGCTGGACCTGTACCCCTGCGCCTATACCTGGCTGCGGGCAGGGATGGACCGCTATGCCCGGGGGGACAGCTACACCGCCGCCGTAGAGTGTTTGAGCCAGGCCTACCAGCGGGCCAGTGAGCAGGGATATGTGCGTTTGATGCTGCTTGCCAAGCTGTATATGGGCAACTGCTACTGCAACCAGCTCCATTTGGAGCAGATGGAGGAGCAGTACCGGGTGGCACGGCGACTGGCCCAGGCCCTGGGGGATGAGAGCATTCTGCGCAGCATCGCCTATAATCAGGCTTCGGGATACCTGGAGTGCGGGGAATACCAGAATGCCTATGCCTATTTCTCCACGGTGGACGACCCCACGGTGATGGACCTGCACAAGCTGGCCCTGTGCTGTGAGAAGCTGGGGCTGACCCAACAGGCTTTGGAGGCCCTGGACCAGGCAGACGGGCTGGACTGGGACTGGGAACTGGGCAGACAGATGTGCCATCTGGTGCGCTACCGCCTGGAGTATCCCGACTATCTGCGCCACACGGAATACGGGGCGCAGCTCTTACAGGTGTTCCAGGACTGCCAGACCCAGCTTCCCATCGGCTATGCGGCGTTCCACCTGCCCTGGGTGCTGGAGTGGTACACGGCAAACCGACAGTACCGCAACGCCTACGAGCTTCTCCGGAATTTTCCCATCAGAGTGGATTTATAACCCATTAAGGCCCTTCCTTGGGAGAACATTTTCCCAAAGGAAGGGCCTTTTTCTACCCTTATACCCTGTGCTACCATGAATGTGAGGTGAAAGACATGAGACAGACCCTTTGGACGAAAAACTTTACCCTGGTCACCCTGGCCACCACCTTGGGGGCCGTGGGAGGTATTGCGGGCAGCTTCGCCCTGTCCTTTCTGGTCTTTGATGAGACGGGGAGCACCTTGGCCTCCGCCCTCATTCTGGCCATTCAGCTGGTGCCCTATTTTGTCATCCCTCTGTTTGCCGCCCCCTGGATGGACCGAATGCCCCGCAAGCCCTTTCTGGTGGGCGGGGACGTGCTCAATGGCATACTCTACGGAGCGGCGGGCCTCTACCTGATGTTCTGGGACTTTCACTACCTGGGGTATCTGGGCTTTTCTCTGTTGCTGGCCTCCCTGGAGGCATTTGACCAACTGGCCTACAACAGCATCTATCCCAAACTCATCCCCAGCGGCCTGGAGGAGAAGGGGTATGCGGTGTCCGCCACCCTCTACCCGGTGCTCAAGGTCATCATGACCCCGGTGGCGGCGATGCTGCTGGACACGGTGGGGGTGGCGTGGATTCTCCTCATCCAGGCCGGGCTGTCCCTGCTGGCGGCGGGGGTGGAGAGCCACATTCAGCTGGTGGAGCAGGTGGAGAAGGGGGGAGCCCGGTTCTCCTTGGCACTGTGGTGGGGGGACATCCGGGAGGCCGCCCGGTACCTCCAACAGGAGAAGGGCCTGCGCAGCATCTACAGTTACATGGCGGTGACCAACGGAGTGGCCAGCGGCTATGCCCCGCTGCTGGTGGCCTTTTTCCGCACCATGCCGGGGATGAGCGCTTTCCTGTACGGCCTATTCTCGGTGGCGGAGTTTGTGGGGCGCAGCCTGGGTGGTGTGGTACAGTACCGGGTGCGTATCCCCGATGAGAAGAAATACGGCTTTGCCTTCTTCGTCTACCAGTTCTACGAGGTCATGGACCTATGCCTGCTGTGGCTGCCCTATCCCCTGATGCTCCTCAACCGGGCAAGTGCAGGTTTTCTGGGGGTGAACAGCGCCACCATGCGCCAGGCGGCGGTGCAGCGGTACCTTCCCGAGGGGCTCCGGGCCAGAATCAACGCCTTTGAGAGCATGTGCATTATGGCTGCTTCCAGCCTGTGCAGCCTGGGGATGGGAGCACTGGGGGAGGTGCTGGATGTAAGGGTGTGTGTCACCCTGGGAGCTGCCTTTACTCTAGTGGTGTGCTGGCTCACCATCTGGAAAAACCGGACACAAGTGCGGCAGGTCTATCAGCCTGGGCGGGCTGGAGAATGAAATGCATGTTTCTGGGATTTTGAGACAGAATACCAGAAAAGGAGGCGCACGCCATGCCTGTTCTCACCCTCTGTCTCACCACGGTGGGGTCCTTTGCCGTTTTGTTTCTGTCGGCGAAACTCATCGGACACAAGCAAATTGCCCAGCTGGATTTTTTCGACTATATCACCGGAATCACCATCGGCTCCATCGCCGCCGAGATGGCCACTGAGCTGGAGGAGCCCTGGAAACCCATGATTGCCATGGTGATCTACGGCGGCATCACCCTGGCCTTGAGCCTCATTCACCGCATGGGGCTGGACCGGACCTGGCTGGACAAGCAGCTCAAGCAGCGCCACATTTCCTCTGCCAAAGAGGTGTTCTTGGCGGTGTGTGACCGAAACCTGAAATTTGTACTCTTCAAAAAATAGCGATGAAATACCCCCGGCTGTATGTATCGACAGCCGGGGGTATTTCGTCTAGTGATTTACTTCTTCCAGCCCGTTGGGGGTCAGTTTCAGCACCCGCTGGCACACCTGGGAGAGGTATTGCCGATCGTGGGACACGCTGAGGATGGCTCCCGGGAACTCCGCCAGAACCTGGCGAATCACCGGGGCGGAGAGGGGAGAGAAGTTGCGGGTGGGCTCGTCCAGCAACAGGACATTGCTGCCACGGAGCACCATAGCCAGAAACAGCAGCTTGGCGCACTGGCCTCCGCTGAGGGAGGCGGCGGGATGGTCCATCTCCTCCGCCTGGTACTTCATGGACCCCAGCAGGGTGCGGGCCCGGGTGATGTCCTCTTTCCGCCCGGAGGGGGCCAGAATCTCCACGGGAGTCAGGCCCCGGGGCAGCTGGTCGAAGTAGTTCTGGGCCATATAGGCGGCCCGAATGTCGTCCCGGGGCAAGAGCTGGTCTGCCAACAGCTTGAGCAGGGTGGACTTGCCCACCCCGTTGGGGCCTATAATGCCAATCTTCTCAGGGCCGGTGACCCAAAGATGAATGTTTTGGGCCAATACCCGATCTCCGGCGGTGAGCTGGGGCAAGTCCAGGCGCAGCACCGTTTTCCCGGCGGGCAGTGCGGCCTTGACGGGGTCAAAGGCGGCTAGGATGGCTTCCTCCCACTCAGGCATGGGGGTCATCTGTTCCGCCTCTCGCTGGAAGCGGCGGCCGATGGCCTGCACCGTGTGCATCTTCTTTTTCAGCAGACGGCCGCCGTGGGGGTCCTGCCGGGAGATGGTGGCCTGTTGGTGGTCCACCTTGTCCCGAATCTTCCGATAGGTCTCCAGCTTGGCCTGGTATTGGGCGTGCTCCTTCCGGGAAATTTGCTCCTGTTGGGCAAAGGCCGCCTGGCGCTGGGCGGTATAGGATGCATAGTCCAGATTGGATACCGAGCACCGGGCGGTGGTGCGGCGGCGCAGCCGCTCCAGATGGATGACCACGTTGGCGGTGCGGGTGAGCAGCAGCTGGTCGTGGGAGACGTAGAGGACGGGGACGGGGCAGGAGAGGAGAAATTCCTCCAGCCACTCCACGGTCTCCACGTCCAGATCGTTGGACGGCTCGTCCAGCAGAAGCAGGTCCGGCTGGGCCAGCAACAACAGGGCCAGGCGCAGCTTCACCCGTTCACCCCCGGACAGGGTGGACATGGGCCGCCAATCGTAGAACAGCCCCTCGTCCAGTCTCAGCTGTCGGGCGGTGCGGGCAATCTCTCTGGGGTCGGCGTCCTCAAAGGCGGGAGTGGAGCGGCAGTAGTCCAGTACCGATAGCTCCAGCGCCTCCGGGGAGAGCTCCTGGGCCAGATACCCCTTGCGGCATCCATGATCGATGACCTCCCCTGTCCAGTCGGCGTAACCCTCCACCAGGGCGGGATCATACAGGAGCTTGAGTACCGTGGATTTTCCGTTTCCCTCCTCGCCGATGATAGCGGCCCGATCTCCTGAACCCAGCACGAAGCTCAGGTCGTCCACCAGGACCGTGAGGTCTTTTTTGTGGGTGATAGTGAGGTGTTTTACTTGCATCATGGTCAATCGCTCCTTTCGCAGCAAAGAAAAAAGTCTGTCCTCGCATGACACGAGGACAGACTGACGCAACGAAAGGCAAACCCTGTACAAAGGGAGAACATCTCCCCAGACAGAGTGGTCAGTAAACTGTTCCTCGCGTCACGAAAACCAAGGCCCATGGCTTCATGGACCAAACACTGGTATACAATCATGACAGGAAACAGTTTACTTGTTCATACTTTCACCCTTTGCGTATGAGATTAAAAATAGTGTAGCACAGATAAAATCTGCCGTCAAGAGAGGGCGGCTCAGGCAGTGTGGTGCAGCCCGTCTTCCAAGCGCCGGAACAGGCGGCTGAGAGTGACCACGGCCGCAATGGCCAGAATGACCTCGGCGCAGAACTGGGCCCAGGCCAGGCCGTACAGGGGGAAGAGGCGATTGAGAATGTACAGGGCGGGAATTTCCAATACTACCTTACGGAGAATGGCGAAGATCAGGGAGTTCCGTCCCAGGCCGCAGGCCTGGAAGACACCCACCGCCAAGAAGTCGGTGGCAAAGAAGGGGAGAGCCAGACACATGGCCCGCAAGAACGAACTGCCGTAGGAGACCACTTCCGGGTTGCTCATAAACAGAGTGATGAGCTGGGGACTGAAAAGGAAGTAGCAGGCGGTGACCACCACCAGGAAGGACACGGAGATTTTGGCGGTGAAGGTGATGCCGTGCTTCATGCGCCGGTAGTTTCGGCTGGCGTAGTTGTAACTGACCAGGGGCATGAGACCTTGAGACAGTCCCATGGCCGCATACATGGGAACCATGTAGATTTTGTAGGAGATGCCCATGGCGGCCACGGCGTTGGCGCCAAAGGGAGCGGTGAAGTTGTTGAGCACCGTCATGCCCGTGACGTTGAGCAGATTTTGGATGGAGGCGGGGATGCCCACGCCGCACACCCCTTTGACGATGTCACCTTGGAAGGTGAAGTGCTTGGGGTGGATGCGCACAAAGGTGTTGCCCCGGCGCACCCACAGCAGGACAAAGAAGTACAGACAGGCCACACAGTTGGAGATGCAGGTGGCCAGACCGGCTCCGGCCGCGCCCATGTGGAAGCCCCAGGGGAGGATGAAGATGGGGTCCAGAATGATGTTGAGCAGACATCCGCTCATGGTGCCGATGCTGGCGTGGAGGGAAGCCCCCTCTGAGCGAACCAAGTAGGCCATGACTACGTTCAAAATGGCGGGAACAGCCCCCAGTCCGGTGGTCCAGGTCAGGTACCCGGTGGTGCTGGCAGCGGTCTGGGCGTCGGCACCTAACACCGTCAACAGGGGGACACGCAGGAGAAAATAGAACACCGAGAAGAGCATGCCGCAGAGAATGGAGCAGTAGAAGCCAAAGGCAGAGCTCTTATACACGGTGTCGTAGTCTTTTCGGCCCAGAGCGCGGCTCATCATACTGGAGCTGCCCACGCCGAAGAGGTTGTTGACGGCGTTGAAGGCCAACAGGACCGGAGCCGCCAGGGTGACGGCGGCATTTTCCACAGGGTCATTGAGCATACCCACAAAAAAGGTATCTGCCAGGTTGTACAGCACCATCACCAGGGAACTCATCACCGTGGGGATGGCCAGGGTGGCAATGGCCTTGGGAATGGGAGTGGATTCAAAGAGCTGGGTTTTGTCATTGGGGTTCAAGGGTAAAACTCCCCTCCTTTGAAAATTTGTATCATTTTATTATACGCCTTTCCCCAGAAAAGGGCAAGATAGGGAGGGGCGCCCGTGGCACAAGAGGGGAGCATTATACTTTCGGCCGATTTACGAGTCGCCTTTTCGTGTATTAAAATACCCGCATTGGAACAGAAAGGAGCAATTGTTTGATGAAATCGACCAATGGGAAAGGTGGTCTGGTGAAAAAGCTGCTGGGGGTGGCGGTATTGGGAGCTCTGTTTTTGTGCCTGATACCCATGGCCGGAGCGCAGTCTGAGAATGGGACAAGCTATGTGGCTCTGGGCGACAGCATTTCCTCCGGGTACGGGCTGGAAGAGGACACCTTGAGTTTTGCCCAGCGGGTGGCCCAGGACAATGGCCTGGAGCTGATCAATTTGGCCCAGGATGGAGAGACGGCTACCTCTCTGTTGGACAAGCTACAGACAGACCAGGTTTCCGCAGCGGTTTCCCAGGCGGATATCATCACCATAACGGTGGGCGGCAATGATCTGATGAACGCCCTGTATGCCTATCTGAGCGATGCGTATAACCAGCGCAATCCCGAGAATCCCACCACCCAGGAGGACATGAAGAATGCCATCATGGGGGGCGATATGGGCGTTCTCACCTTTACCCTGGAAGTAGGACCTGGGTTTTCCAATTCGGAGCGGGCCACCCAGGCGCTGGCCGACTTTCATACCCACTTGACCCAGATGGTCTTGGATATCCGCGCGGAGAATCCCCAGGTTCAGTTGGTGGTGGTGGAGCAGTACAACCCGTACAGCTATTTGGTCAAGGAGCTGTCCAAGAACCCCATCTTCGCCAGTTCGGCCCAGAGCCTGTGCGCTGCCTTTGGGGCGGGAGTGGCAGACATCAACAACGTGATCGCTGCGGTGGCACAGCAGCAGGAGTGTTGGGTGGCCGAAGTGTATGACGCCTTTGAAACCGCCCAGGAAAACCCCTGTAACGCCTCTGTGTCCATGCCTGTGAAGCTGAACCTGGATTTCCATCCCAATGCGTACGGACATGCCCTCATTGCTCAGCAGGTCACCGAGCTTCTGGCCCAGCAGGTCATCGTGCCTCCGGAAGATGCGGTGGTGGAAGATCAGCCCCAAGAAGATCCGGGCAATCCTGCCGCAACTGGCACTCCGGCGGTGGAAGAGCCATACCCCACCCAGACGCCGGAACCCCCAGTCCAGATGGAAGACGTTTTCCAGGTGCAGCAGCTGCCGGCAACCGGAGACACCAGTGATTTGGTGATTTGGATGATTCTGGTGTGCATCACGGGAGCCTGTCTGGTGGTGGTCACCATTTTGCTGAACCGACGCAAGGGTGGAAAACACGAATCTTGATCAATCATGAGAAAGACAAACGCCGGGGGACAGAGGACCGCTCTGTTGCCCCGGCTGTTCGGTGCACACAACCTTCACAGGAACTTTACACAAGTTGGATGGCGAGTGGCAGGACGGGAGACTATACTGGAGACCATAGACTAGGAAGAATCTCTAGGAGTGGTGATTGTTATGCTGCCTTGTCAGAAGACCTGTCCCAGCTACCGAGAGGGGTGCCACAAGACCTGTGCCAACTGGCTGTTGTTCCAGCGCAGGCAGAAGGAGCAGCGGGAGGCCAAAAAGGCCTATCTCCGCTACCACATGGCCCGGTGCACCCAGGCGGTCCACCAGTTGGAGAGCCTTCAGGTGCGCCGCCAAGTATGGTAATATCAATTGTAGAGAGATGAAAAGCCCCCGCCCTTCGGTTTGCGCCGGAGGGCGGGGGCTTTTGACGACTCAAGGGGGGCTTGAGACCGTTGCAAGGGGATTACTGGTCGGCCTCGTCCTTGCGGCGGGTCACCACATAGGCGGCGCCAGCCAGGGAGATCACGCCAGCCGTGGCCCAAGCGGCCAGGTTGCTGTTATCGCCAGTTTGAGGCACCTTCTCGGGCTTGGTGGTGGCCTCAGGCTCGCTGGAAGCGTCAGGCTTAGCAGAGGCCTCGGGCTTGTCGGTGGTCTCGGGAGTGCCATCGGCGGTGAGGCCGTCCATGGCGGCGGTGAGGGCAGCCACGGCGTCGTCCACAGTCTTCTGATCGTCCGCAGACAGGCTGTTGTCCGCCATCACAGCCTGGGCATTGGCCAGAGCGGTGCGGAAGGTGGCCACAGCCTCAGCGGGATAGCCGTCCAGGTTCATGTTCTCGGCCTGGTTGATGAGGTCATCCAGGATGGACTTGTCGGCCTTGAAGCGCTGGGCCATGATGGCCTCCAGCAGCTCATCACAGGCGGTCTCTACCTCAGCCTGGGTGGCGTTGGGATCGTCATAGACGGTCTGGGCCTTATCCAGAGCATCCAGCAGCATCTGCCAGTTGGTCTCCACGTACTTGTCGGCATTCTCCACCATGCCGTTGGCACGGTCGATGAGCAGCTCCAGCATGGACTTGTCCGTCTTCAGCTGCTGAGCCTCAATGGCCTCCAGCAGAGCGGCATAAGCGGCGTCTACCTCATACTGCAGAGCGTCGGGGTCAGCGGACACGGCTTCGGCCTTGTCCAGGGCATCCAGCAGCATCTGCCAGTTGGTGTCCATGTACTGGTCCTCGTTGGCCACCATTTCCTTGGCGCGCTCAATGAGCAGGTTCAGAGCTTCCTTGTCACCCTGGGTGAAGTCCAGCAGGTGCACAGCCTCGAACAGGTCCTCAGTGGCCTTGTCCACCTCGGGCTGGGTGGCGTTGGGGTCAGCCAGAACGGCCTGGGCCTGGTCCAGAGCAGCCTGGTACTTGGCGGCCACAGTGGGGATGAGGTTGCTGGTATCCTGGGCAACGGCGTAGTCATACACCTTCTGCAGCAGAGCCTTGCTGGCCTCGGTGGCGGGCTCGTCGGTGTCGGTCAGCTGGTCGATGGCAGTACGCAGGGCAGCCACGGCCTCAGCAGTGTCCTTGCTGTCCTCAGCGTACAGCTTCTGCACCTCGATGAGGGCGTCGATCATGGTGTTGACGGCGGCCACATCCTTGCCGGTGATGTCGATGGCCTCGGCCTCGGCGATGATGTCCCGGACGGTGGTGTCCTCGGGAATCTGCTCGTAGGTGAACTGAACCTCGGAGATCTGATACCAGTTCTTCTTGGTGGCAGTGAGCAGGACGCGGACGTACTTGACCACGGTGGAGTCAAACTCGATGGTGGTGTCAGAAGAAGAGCTGTCCAGGTGGCCCACGGTGGTCCAGGTCTCCTTGTCGGTGGACACCTGAACGTCGGCGCCCTCCAGAATGTCAGCGCCCACGTTGCTGGGCTGCACCACACGAATCTGAGACATGTTCACGGCCTGGGGGAAGGTGAACACGAACTCCTTGCCAGCCACCTGGTCCTTCTCGAACCAGCACTTGGTGTTCAGGTTGCCGTCCAGCATCTTGTCATAGCTGTAGCTCTGATAGTAGCTGTCGGTGGCGGAAACGGTGGGAGTGTTGCCGTCGGGCAGCATGAGAGCGGCCTTGGCGGTGTTCACAGACTCCAGGGCGGCGGCCACAGCCTGGGCGTCATTGCCCTGAGAGTACAGAACCTCCTTGGCGGCGTTCACAGCGGCTTTGTACTCGGTGTAGCCGGACTGATAGCCGATGTCGGTGAGGGGGAACTGGGTCTCCACATACAGAGCGAAGTTGCGCAGCAGAACGGCCTTGGCCTTGGCCTCGGTGAGGGCGGCCAGAGCCTCGTCCACGGCCAGCTGCTCGCTGTCCTCCTGGTCATACACGGCCTGGGCAGCGTCCAGAGCGGTCTGGTACTCGGCGAAGGTGGCGGGGATGTAGTCGGCGGCGTTGAGCTTTGCCTCCAGCTCGGCGCCCAGATCGGTCTTGTCGGTGAACAGGGTGTAGGTGAAGGTATACACGTCGCCTTCCTTGGAGTAGGTGCCGGAGACATTGCCTTCGCTCACCAGCTTGTAGCCGTAGATCTCGTCAGCGGTGAAGGAGTACTCGTTGCCGATGGTGCCGTATTTCACCACGTCCTCCTTGAGCACCTTGCCGGTGTCGCTGACGTAGCGCAGGGTGACGGTGCCCAGGCTCTCAGCGCTCTGGAACTCACCGGCGTCGGGGAGGGTGGAGCCCTTCTCAAAGCCGGCCACGTTGCCCAGCACCTGATAGTTCTCCTTGAACTGCTCGAAGTTGATGGTGGAATTGCTCTCCACGTTCCAGGCCTTGGAGGCCAGAGCACGCAGCTCGTCGGCGATGTCCTCGGTGATCACGTCTTCATCCACCAGGGTGGGGTTATCGCACCAGATGGCCATGGAAGTACCCTTGATGGAGGGGTGGTCGTCGGCAATGGTGTTGGACTGGAACTTGCCGGGGGTCCAGTTCTCGAAGATGTTCTTGTCCTGGTTCAGGACGTCGAAGGAGTGCTGCTCCCGGCCGTCGGTGGGCTTATCGTTGCGCAGCACATAGTAGAAGAAGCTGGAGTTGATGTTGTAGATGGTGTCGTGACCCTTGTCGATGAAGGTCTGGAGCTTGGCGATGTCCCGGTTCCAGGTCATCTGGGACCAGAAGTCAATGCCGATGTAGTCGTGCATGACAATGCGCTGAGCTCCTTCCCAGGAATTCTCGCCGTAGTACAGGCCGTCGTTCCACACACGGGGAGTGAAGCCCTTGGAGTGGACATACTCGGCCAGCTCGTTGATGTAGTTGGCCAGCACGTCCTTCCACTGGTACTCAGAGCCCAGGGTCTTCTTGGCGTAGTCATTGAGCACGCTCTTGTACTCGGTGGTAAAGGGGGCGCGGTCAAACTCCATGTACTCGTCGCCGCCGATGTGGAAGTCGGTGCAGCCCTCAAACAGCTCCATGTACTCATCGTACAGAGAGTAGATGTACTCCACAGCCTCAGGGTTGGTCACGTCCAAACCGGACTTGTAGTGAGAGCCCTTGTTGCTGATCTGGCCATACTCGGGGTGGGCACGGAGAATCTGGTCCACATGGCCGGGGCTGTCAAAGGAGGGGATGACCTTCACGCCGTACTTCTCAGCCTCAGCCAGAATCTCCCGCACCTCGTCCTTGGTCAGGTACTCGTCAGAGACGATGGAGGGGTCGGTCTCACACTCAATGCGGAAGCCCAGGTTCTCAGAGAAGTGGATCTGGATGGCGTTCATCTTCAGGAAGGACATCTCACGGATTTGGCGGATGAACCAGTCCTTGCTGATGTACTTACGGGCACAGTCCACATGGAGACGGCGCTCGGCCACGTCGGGATAGTCCACGATGGTGCCGTAGGGCAGACCGTCGTTGGCCACCATGTAGTTCTGGATGGTGCGCAGGGCGTACATGACGGCGTTCTCGCTGGCGGCGGTGATGACCACGCCGTCGGCGCCGATGTCAATGCGGTAGGCCTCGGTGCTCTCAGAGTCGTCATACAGGGAGCTGTCGGTGTCCAGCTTGATGAGCACATCAGCGGAAGCCACGTCCTCCTCGTTGGCGTACACCATGGTGAAGGGGGTGGAGGAGACCACTTCCTTCTCCACAAACTCGGAGTTGACCAGCTTCACCACTTCGGCCAGACGCTCGTTCTCCACGTTCTCCTGGGTGGCCAGCACAGCCAGGCGGGTGGAGGGAGACATCACCCAGGTCTGCTGGGAATCGTCCACGGTGTACTTCTGGACAATGGGGTTGACCAGGGTGGCCAGGTCCTCACCGGTGCGCACGTTCATGGACACGGAGGTGTTGCCCGTGGCTCGAGCCTGGGGCAGGGTAAAGGGGGCGGACAGGCTGAAGGTCAGGGCGGTGGCCAGTGCCAGGGCGGCCACCCGTTTGTTTTTTGCTTTCATTGTTTCAAATCCTTTCCGATGTCAGGTTTCTATACCGCCCCGCCCCGGTGGGCGGAGCGGTACAGAAGGGGAAGGGCTTACACGTTGTGCTTCTTCTTGGTCACAGCCAGAGCCAGAGCGGCGGTGCTGACCAGGGCCAGAGCCACCCAAATCTGAATCATGGCCTCGTCGCCCGTCTGAGGCACGTTCTCGGGCTTCTCAGTGGCCTGGGGCTTGTCGGTGGTCTCAGGCGTCTCAGAGGCCACGGGCTTGTCGGTGGTCTCGGGAGCACCACCGGCGGTGAGGCCGTCCATGGCAGCGGACAGAGCGGCGACCGCGTTATCCACAGTGGCCTGGTCGTCCTCAGAGAGGGTCTCGTCAGCCAGCACGGACTGAGCAGAGGCCAGAGCGGAGCGGAACATGGCCACGGACTCGGCGGTGTAGCCGGTCAGGTCGATGCCCTCAGCCTTGCCGATGAGGTCTTCCAGGATGGACTTGTCGGCCTTGTAGCGCTGGGCCAGGATGGCGTTCATCAGAGCCTCCACAGCGGTCTCCACATCGCCCTGGAGGGCATCGCCGTCGTCCATGACCTTCTGGCCGGCATTCAGGGCATCCAGCAGCTCCTGCCAGTGGTCGGGCATGTACTTGCTCTGGTTGGCTACCATGGACTTAGCCTTGACGATGAGTACCTCCAGCATGGTCTTGTCGCCCTGCTTCAGACCCAGGGACCAGATGCCAGTGAGCAGGTTGTCCCAAGCGGTGTTCACCTGATCCTGGGTGGCGTTGGGGTCGTCCAGCACGGCCTTGGCCTCGTCCATAGCCTTCTGGAAGACGGCCACAGCGGAGTCCACCACGCCGGTGGTGTCCAGGGTCAGAGCGTAGTCATAGGTCTTTTGCAGCAGAAGCTTGTTGGCCTCCTGGCCGGGCTCCTGAACCTTCTCCAGCTGCTCCACAGCAGCGTTGAGGGCGGTCAGAGCGTTGTCCACCTGGGTCTGAGTGGCCTGGTCATTGGCCAGGACAGCCTGGGCATCGGCCAGAGCGGCGGCAAACACGGTCCAGGTCTCAGCGGTGTAGTCGGCTTCCTTCAGAGCGGAGGCCTCGTCCACGGCGGCCTGGAGCTTCGTCTTGTCCACGGTGGGCTCGGTGCCGGAATCCACCTCGAACTGGGCGGTGATGACCACGTCTTCCGCGGGCATCAGGAAGCTGGTGCCCTCCATCACGGTGTCGTTGTACTTCAGGGTGCCCTCCTTCAGGCGATAGCCCTCGTCGGGGGTGACGTACACGTTGACCTTGGCGCCCTCCTCGTAGTTGGCGGCGTCGGTGGTGATGGTGCCGTTGGCAATGCCGTCGGCGATGGTCAGGCTGTGGGTGCGCTCCACGGTGGCGGTGTCCACACCGAACAGGCGGCACTCATAGATACGAGTGGCGGCATAGGGCACGCCGGGCTGGCAGCCGTCGGCGATGTACAGACGGAAGTAGCGGGCGGTCACGGGCTCCTCGAACTCATAGGTGGTGATGTTCTCGGTGTTGCCCACGTACTCGGCCACGGTGACCCAGTTGTCGCTGTTGCCCAGGTAGGACTTGTCGTGGAGCTGCTCCTGGGTGGCGTTGGGGTCCTTGAGGACCTGCAGGGAGAAGTTGGAGGAGATGTCCAGCTCGTGCTCCACACCTGCGTGGACGGTCTGCCAGGAGGAGATGGTCTTGTCCGCGCCCAGATCGAAGGCGGCCCACTGGTTGTAGCGGGTGTTGTCGCCGGGGCACCACTTGGAGCCGTCCTCGCTCTCGTCGAAGAGGTTCTCCGGGCCGCCTCCCACGCCGGGATTGCCGGAGCCACCCAGAATGGCGGCGCCATAGGCCTGGTTGGTGGGGATGGTGGGATCCACATAGATGCGGTCGGTGACCTTCACTTCCACGGTGGCGAACACAGTGTCGTCATAGGCGGAGACAGCCTTGACGGTGACGGTGGGGGAGAGCTCGTTGGTATCCATGGTCAGGATGCCATTGAAGTTCATGGTGGTGTTCTCACCGGTGTTGCCCTCCACCGTCCAGATCACGTCGCTGAGGTTCTCGCCGTTGGCAGTGACCTGAGCGGTGAATTGGCAGGTGGTGCCCTGACGGACCTCCACGTTCTCATTGGGCAGAATCTGCACGGACTGGATGTCCGCAGCGCTGGTGTCCAGAGAGGTGACGTCGAAGTCGGCAATGGCATTCATGGCGGTCTCCACAAAGGCCTTCATTTTGCCGTTGGAGGGCTCAGCTTCCCAGGTGCTGTAGTAGATGTCAGCGCCGGATCCTTCCAGAGCGATGATCTGATAGCGGGGGTTGCGGTAGATGCTCAGACGCTCATAGGCGGCCTTGGCCAGGTAGTAGCCGTGGGTCTGCACCAGAGGATCGTCGGAGGACTCCACCGCCATAGCACCGCCGATGGCAGCGGCCATGTCGTAGAGCTTGTTGAAGGCGGGCTGAGCCTCCTCCACCAGCAGACGCTCCACGGGATCGTCGCTGTTTTTCAGAGTCTCCAGCTTCTCGATGGAGTCCACGATCTCATACATCTTCTCCATGAGGCTGGCGGCGGCGGTGGCGCTGCCACTACCGTACTGAGCGTACAGACGGGTCAGCTCGGCGGGCTCATAGCTGGTGTTCAGGCTGCCGTAGACCACCTTCAGGGCCTGGGCCATGTCGGGGTCGTCGGGGAAGATGCCGTCGAAGCAGTTCTCCCAGTTCTCCATGGCGTCAAAGGCGTTGGGGTTCCAGGTGTAGTCGGCAATGCCGAAGAATGCCACCTTGGAGGACTCGGAGTAGTTCATGGGGTTGGACAGCACGCCCTTGAGGCTGGTGGGGTTGGAGTCCAGGCTGTAGTAGTGGTTGATGGGGTTGGTGTAGTAGACGTTGTCCAAGTTGTCGTTGACGGGGTAGTTCCACCACAGCACGGGGTCCCGGCCAATCCAATTCTTAAAGGTGGTGGCAGAGGTGTTGCTGATGCTGGAGAACACGTCGCTGCCGGTGAAGCAGATTTCGATGTCCTCGTGCACATTGCGGAACTTGGGCATATAGGTGGAAGCGCCGCTGGAGCGGGTTGTGTACCAGGCGGGAGTAAAGAACAGGCCCTTTACATGGTCTTCCGCTGCAGTGCCCTCGCCGTTGTAGGTCTCATACAGACGCTCCTGGGTGGTGTTGAGCATGTAGATCTGCATATCGCAGGTGCGGGCGGCCTCAGAGTTGGAGATGTCGTCCACGAAGATGCCGAACTGACGCACGCCCAGGTCGTACATATCTGCAAACTTGGCCATCAGGCGGTCCACGCCCTCATTGACGGTCTCCTCGTTGGTGAAGTCAATGGGCTTCTTCATGGCGGGGTGAGCCACCCAGACGAAGTCCACGTTGCACTCGGTGGCCTTCTCGGCAAACTGCTGCATCTCGCTGCGGGTGCGGATGCCGATGGCGGACTCCTCCTCGGTGACGGTCTCAGGATAGGGCTCGTCCCACTGTCCCAGGTGATAGGGGTCGGTCTTGGGGCCGTAGAGGAAGATGTTCATCTTGTAGCGCTTGGCGAAGTCGAACCAGCTCAGAGTGCCCTCCACGCTCCAGGGGTAGCCGTAGTAGCCTTCCACGCAGCCACGGTACTTCTGGAAGGAGTAGTCCTCAAAGGTGGAGATCTTCATCTGGCGGTCGGGGGTCTGCTCCAGCATCAGGTTCAGAGTGGCCAGACCGTAGTAGGCAGCGTCGCTGTCCTTGCCCAGAATGACGATGTCGCCGTTTTCAAACACCTTCACCACGTGCATGTCGTACTTGTTCTCGCCCTCGGTGAACACATCCTTGGGCACACCCTCATAGGTGTCGGCGGCGTCGCCGGAGCCGTTGATACCCACATACAGGTTGGTGTTGGTCTCAGAGGCCTGGTCGGCAACCTGGGTGGTGTACCCGTTGTCGGTGAGGACCTCCTGGATGCGGTTGGCGGTGACGGTGTCGATGCCCTCACCCTGGATGACGTTGATGGTGTCGGTGAGGGTGATGGTGCCCTCTTCATCGGTCACCTTCTGGGGAGTGGGGTAGATGGTGTAGTTGCCGCCGGACACATCGGGGGTGTCATCCTTGGAGTTGTACACAGCCAGCTCAAAGATGGACACAGACTTCCAGTCGGCCTGGTCGTAGCGGCTGACGTACACCCGGAGATAGCGGCCCACGGCGGGAGCCTCCAGGGAGATGCTCTCGTCCTTGGTGGTAGGGTTGGAGTTGCGCTCAAACACGGTGGTCCAGCTCTCGGCGTTGTCAGACACCTCCAGCTTGTACTCCACGATGTTCTGCTGCTCCCAGGAGATATCCACCGTATCAAAGGTGGTGGTGGTGCCAAAATCAACTTGCAGCCACTTGGGGGCGGTGCCTGCGTTGTCGGCATTGGTGGCCCAGCGGGTGCTGGAGTTGCCATCCACAGCCTTGTCTGCGGTGAAGCTGGTACCGGACTCCACATCGCTGGCCGTGGCGGTCTTGTTCAGGGCCAGGTTGGTGTCGGCGGCAGCCTGAGCGGTCTGGGAGAGCAGTCCCAGGCCCGGCATACCGGTGGTGACCATGCATACCGCCAGGATCGCGCCTGTGATGCACTTCACGAGTTTGTTCAAGATTATTCCTCCTTTGTCAAAAATGCTCCTTTTCTTGCTTCCTTGTGCTTGCTGTTTTCGCCTCCCACTGTTCAATTATGGTAAAGGGGGGCCTGAGGCCGCCCTGTTGCCATCTCTGGTCTATCATACAAAGGAAAACCCCACCAAAACGCAGGAAAGGGAAAACGACACTCCAACACCTTGGGGGGAGGCCTCCAACTGTGCCTTGCAGTTCGGTACGGGGTTGACAATTTGTGAGGATTATGCGCTGGAAAAGGGGACGGGGGAAACGATACCCATTCCAGGCCTTTACCTACCTATTGTAGACCGGAGACTGTGAAAAGTCAACAAAAGAATCGAAGTAAGATGGAATTGAAACTATGCGAAATGGAAGATGGTAAGTGGAAATTGTGAGGAATTATATGGAGAAGTGGAGACAAACTGGCTACATGGGTGCATTTTATTCCTCTTCTGGTAAAGGATAATTTTGCTGGGAGAGGTGGGGGGATTTTCGACATTTTTTAGGGAAAGGGTAGGTGGACATTTCTGTCAAAATCATGGTATATTATTCAACTGAGTGTAGACTCCATGAAAAAAGAAACTGAGAGGGAGATTCATTGCGTATGAGTAAACACGAACGAGAAAAACAACACCAGGTAGACGCCGACTATTCCCTGGAGGCGGTTCCCACCTCGGCCCGGAAAGGCTTTTGGAACATGTTCTTTGTCATGCTGGGCTTTACCTTCTTTTCCGCCAGCATGAGCGTGGGCGCCAAGCTGGGTAACGGTCTGGACCTGTCCGGCTTTGCCTGGGCCTGTCTCATCGGCGGCCTGATTCTCTCCGCCTACTGCGGCATCCTGGCCTACATTGGCTCCAGCACCGGGCTGAACATGGACCTGCTGTGCCGCAAGACCTTCGGTGAGAAGGGCTCCTACCTGTCCTCCGCCATTCTGGGCTTTACCCAGATCGGTTGGTTCGGCGTGGGCGTGGCCATGTTCTCCATCCCTGCTGCTGAGCTCCTGGGGGTCAATGCGTGGGCGCTGACCATCGTGGCTGGCCTGCTGATGACCGCCACCGCGGCCACCGGCATGAAGGCCCTGGAGATCGTCAGCTATATCTCCGTGCCCCTCATTGTGGTGCTGGGCATGTACTCCATGATCACCGCCACCGGAGAGGGCGGCGGACTCACTGCCATCTTCGCCCAGTCTGCCGGCGGCATCAGCCTGGTCACTGGCATTGGCTACGTCATCGGCTCCTTTATCTCCGGCGGCACCGCCACCCCCAACTTCATCCGTTTTGCAAAAAACAGCAAAATCGCGGTGTGGACCACTGTCATCGCCTTTTTCCTGGGAAATACTCTGATGTTCTGCTTCGGCGCTGTGGGCGGCGCCTTCACCGGGAAGGATGATATCTTCTATGTGATGATCGCCCAGGGCTTGGCTATCCCCGCCCTCATCGTGCTGGGCGCCAACATCTGGACCACCAACAACAACGCTCTGTACACCGGCGGCCTGGCCATCTCCAACGTCTCCGGGGTGCGCATGAAGTTCACCACTTGGATTGCCGGTATCGTGGGTACCGCCCTGGCCATCTGGCTGTATTGGAACTTCACTGGTTGGCTGAACATCTTGAACTGTGCGCTGCCCCCCATCGGTGCCATTGTCATTCTGGACTTCTTCAAAAACCGCAGCAAGTTCCGGGACGCCGATGGGCGTGTGACCGTCAACTGGTTCAACATTGCCGGCATCGTGGTGGGCGCTGTGGCAGCCAACGTCCTCCCCTGGGGCATTGCCGCCATCAACGCCATGATCGTGGCGGCGGTGTGCTTCTTCCTGGGGGAGCTGCTGGGTAAAAAACACAACTAAACAAACAGGGAGGATTTTACCATGCTCTTTCAAAAGCTTCACCTGGGCAATGCCCAGGACACGGTGGACATTCGAGTCACCGACGGCAAGTTTGACGCCATCGCTCCCCACCTGGAGCCCCTGCCCGGGGAAGAAGTGGTGGCCGACTGCGCCGGGAAGATGGCTCTGCCGCCCTTTGTGGAGTCCCACGTGCACCTGGACACCTGCCTCACCGCTGGCCGTCCCCGTTGGAACCTCAGCGGCACCCTCTTTGAGGGCATCCAGTGCTGGGAGGAGTACAAGCCCTCCCTGACCCATGAGGATGTGAAGGCCCGGGTCAACCAGGCCATCCGCATGCAGGCGGCCAACGGCATCCAGTACGTCCGCACCCACGTGGACATCAACGACCCCAAGCTCACCGCCCTGGAGGCCATGCTGGAGATTCGGGAAGAGGTCAAGGATTACATGGACATCCAGATCGTGGCCTTCCCTCAGTACGGCATCCTCAGCTACCCCAACGGGGCCAAGCTGCTGGAGCAGGCCCTGGAGATGGGGGCGGACGCCGCCGGAGCCATCCCCCACTTTGAGTTCACCCGGGAGTACTCCGTGGAGTCTCTGAATATCTGCATGGACCTGGCCGCCAAGTACAACAAGCTGGTGGACGTCCACTGTGACGAGATCGACGACGAGGCCTCCCGTGGTCTGGAGACCCTGGCCACCCGGGCCTATGAGATGGGCATGGGGGAGAAAGTGACTGCCTCCCACACCACCGCCATGCACAGCTATAACAACGCCTATGTCATCCGCCTGATGCGGCTTTTGAAGCTGTCCGGCATCAACTTTGTGGCCAACCCCTGCGTCAACGTCCACCTGGGTGGCCGCACCGACACCTATCCCAAGCGCCGCAGCATGACCCGGGTGAAGGAGCTCACCGACGAGGGCATCAACGTCTCCTTCGGCTCCGACGATATCTTCGACCCCTGGAATCCTCTGGGCAATGCCAAGATGCGGGACCAGGTGTTCATGGGCCTGTATGCGGGCCACATGCTGGGCTATGAGGAGATCGTCAACTCCTACCGCTTCGTCACCACCAACGCCGCCCGCACCCTCCACCTGGGGGATGCCTATGGCATCAAGGAGGGCAACGACGCCAACTTCATCATCCTGGACGCCAAGGACTGGTACGACGCTCTGAACTATGACGCCAATGTCCTGCGCAATTACCGCAAGGGCAAGCTCATTGCCAGCACCGCCCCTGTGGACAAGCAGGTGTTCTTCTAATTCTGATGGCATGAAAAAATCCCACGGAGACCCTGAATGGGTTTCCGTGGGATTTTGTTATGCGCCGGGCAGATATGCCCACTCCTCCATGGGCAGAGATTGCGTGGAGGCGTCCGCATTGTAGATCAGGGAGTCCCCCTTCTTATCAAATACATAGATGGTGTCGCTGTATATATACAAGGTCAGGGTGTCCGCTGTCTCCTCATAGTACCCCCGAGTGACAGAACTCATGAGAATGGAGCGGGACCAGGTGAAGGAGCCATCACTGAATAGCTCCAGATACGATGCGTCAAAATCAAGGGTGGTGTCTGGAGTTTTCAGATGAAAGGTGCCGGGGAGGTCTGCGCCCCAATAGGTGGCCAGGCGTTGGGCGGGGGGTCTGCCGTAGAACAGGTGGATGGCCTCGTCTCCGGTACCTTGGTACCCGCCACTGGCATCCTGATACAGGGGCTGTACCACCAGGTGGATGAGCCATCCATCCAAGTCGCTCACTCCGTCGGCGGTGTAGGTGATGGTGCGGTCACCACCTGGAATACCCTCGGCCACATGGGTGATGGAAAATTGGTCAGCATCTGGGGCCAGACGGCGAATTTCCTCCTGGGGCAGATACTTCAAGGCCTCCAAATAGTCCCGCAGTCCGTATATGGTGGTCTGCTCTGGACAGGTGGTGGGCTGGGTGACCGTATACGTGCTGTCCTCCAGATTCAGCCGCAGCTGTGCGCGGTAAGTCTGGTTGTGCTGGGTGTAGAAAAAGCGAACGGTGCCGGATTTTTCCCACTGAAAGTCTGGGTTGAGGAGAACTTCAAACTGGTCGGTGTTGACGTTGAGCTCGGAGGGATACTGGAGATGCTCTATGTGCGCGATCTGCTCTACAATCTCCTGGGGGTCTAAATCTGCCACATTGTGTCCCTGCATGGGGAAGCCTCGGGGAATGGGGGGATTGGTGAGAAAGCACACTCCAACGATGGTGCACACCACCAACGAGGCGGACACCGCCAGAACGGTGGGCCGCCGATAGCGCAGCACCGACTTCACCCGCTGCTTCACTCCCACTTCGCCAAAGGCCAGGGGACAGGCGGCAATGGCAGGGCGGCGCACCGAGCAGGAGAGCAGGGCCTGGGAGTAGTCCGCCCGCTGCTGGGGCTCCATGCCCCGAACCACCTTCTCATCACAGGCCAGCTCAATATCCCGGCACAGCAGCAGATAGGCCAGCCACAGCAGAGGGTTGAACCAGTACACACTCAGCAGCACAAAGGCCAGGAGTTTCCACCAGTGATCTCTGCGCTGGATGTGAGCCCGCTCATGGGCCACCACGTGCTCCATGGTGTCCTGGTCCAGATAGAAGGGAAGATAAATGCGAGGGTGAACCAACCCCAGCACAAAGGGGGAGAGGACTGCCTCGCTCTGATAGAGATTGTCCTCCAGTTGTACCGCTGTGTCCACCCGCCGCTGCAGGCGCAGATAGCTCACGGCACTCCAACCTAGCAGCGCCGCCACACCAAAGAACCAGAGGACCGCCAGAACCGGAAGCCAGATCTCCAGGAGATTGGGGGTGGCGTCCGTGGTAGAGGTAGCGGCCTGGGAGAGTACGGGATTGATGGACTGGTTCAGGGTGGGAAATCCGGTGTAGACCCTGTGGATGCCGTCGGTGAGAATGGTGGGGGAGATGGTCTCGGCGCTGGGAATGAGGCTCAAGGCACTCTCCAGGGAGAAGGGGAAGATGAGCCGCACCCCCACAATGCCCCACAGCAGCACATGGGCCCATTTTGGGGCCCGTTTCAGCACCAGACGGGCCAGAAGTACCGCCAACACCAGCCAGCTGGCAGAAATACTGATGTTTACGATATGCAAAAACAGCTCAGTCATGGCCCATTCCCCTTTCTAAATTGGTCGATCATCGCCTGTACCTGGTCGATCTCCTTCTGGGTCATCTTCTGGTGGCGGGTAAAGGCCGCCACAAAGGCGGGGAGCGAGCCCTCAAACTTGGTCTCCACCAGCTCGTCGATCTCAGCGGCCTGCACCTGGTCCTTGGAGACCAGAGAGGTGACAACGGTGTTCTCGTTCTTCAGCACCCCTCGCTGGGCCAGACGCTTGATGACCGTGTAAGTGGTGGAGTTTTTCCACCCCAGCTGCTCCTTGCACAGAGCCACCAGCTCCCCGCTTTTGATGGGCTCGTGCTCCCACAAAATCAGACAGAATCGGTACTCGCTCTCGAAAATCTTCGGCGTGTCCATGGTGTCACCTCCTTAGTCGAATGCGTTCGATTACACTGTCAGTCTAACGCATTCGATTGAAGCTGTCAATGGAAAGATAGAGGATGAGGGGAGAGAAGTTGCACAGGGGGATTGATTCTTTGTGGAAGATATGAGAAAATGGGCGAAAGCAAGACCTCAAACGAGAGAGAAATGGGAGGGAATACCACATGGAGGAAGAAAACTTGGTACCAGTGGAGAAAGCAAAATCCTGCTTTGGCAGATTGGGGTGGGCCCTGTTTGGCTATGCCATCATCATTTTGCTTTTGCAGCTGATCGTGGGCATGGTTGGGGGCGTACTATGGGCCATGGGCAGGGACGTGCTGAACAACCCGTGGTTTTTATGGGCGGCTACCTTTATCCCTCAGTACTTGGTGGGTGTGCCGCTCTTTCTGTTGATCCTCCGTAAGATGCCTGTGGTGGAGCAATCCCAGAGCAAACTGGGGGGCGGGAAGTTCTGGGCATTGCTGCTGGTGAGCTTCCCGGTGATGTTCCTTGGAAATATCATTGGAACGTTCCTGTCCGGTCTGCTGTCCGGCGGCACAGCGCAAAACGGTGTGGAGACCATGGTCAGCGGTGGAAATCCGCTGGTTCTGTTTACCGTGGTGATTTTGGCCCCGCTGATGGAGGAGCTGGTTTTCCGCAAGCAGCTGCTGGACCGCTGCGCCCAGTATGGGGAGAAGACTGCCATGGTGTTCTCCGCCCTGGCCTTTGCCATGTTCCACATGAACCTGTTTCAGTTCTTCTATGCCTTCGGCATGGGCCTGATTTTTGCCTATGTGTACCTACGCACCCGTCGCCTCCGTTATCCTGTGCTGATGCACATGATCATCAACTTCATGGGCTCGGTGGTGCCTCTGTGGGTGGTGTCCAACCTGGACTTGGATGCCCTGTCCAATCTGACGCCCCAGAATCTGGACGAGGAGATGCTGGCGGCCATTCTGCCCGGTCTGCTCATTTACCTGGCCTATATGCTGGTTCAGCTGGCGCTGGTCATTGCAGGTCTGGTGATTGGGATCGTCAAGCGCAAGTCCTTCATGCTGCAGACTGCCCCGGAGGAGCTGCCCCGGGAAGGCCGGGCCAAAACGGTGTATGGCAATGCAGGCTTCGTTCTCTATGCGGTTCTGTGCGCGGTGGCATTGCTCTTTATCTTATTTTCCTGACCGTATAAGGATATAAAAATGCCTGGAATCCGAGGATTCCAGGCATTTTTTATGGTCTCACAGAGAGACGATACAGCTCGCCCTGCTGGGCCATGAGCGCTTCCCAAGAGCCCTGTTCTATGAGCGCCCCATCCCGAAGGACGAGGATGGAGTCAAACCGTTTCAGCCGCTCTCCATTCAGGTCGTGGGTGATGGCCAGCAGCCCTACGCCCTCCAGGGCCAGCACCGTGTCCATCAGTGCTCCGGCGGTCTGGGGGTCCAGGGCGGAGGTGATCTCGTCCAGCACCAGAAAGGCGGGTTTTCCTGCCAGACACCGGGCCAAAGCTACCCGTTGGGCTTGGCCGCCGGAGAGATTTTTCCCGTTTTCCTCCACAACGGTCCGGGCCTGGTGTGGAAGCTGTGCCACCCAGTGGGCCAGTTGCACTTGTTGCAGCAGCTGCTTCCAGTCTTCCGGGGAGCGGGAGCGGCCCAGGAGAATGTTGTGCTCCAGAGTGTCCCGGAAGAAGGTGTTGTTCTGACTCTGGTAGCCCACCGCACGGTAGAGAGAACCGGCTTCTATCTGGTCCAGGGGGATACCGTCCAATGTGACGGAGCCCTGGGTTGGGGTGAGAAACCCAAGCAGCAGCTTGGCCAGGGTGCTTTTCCCGCTGCCGCTGGACCCCACCAGGGCATACTTTTTGGTACAGTCCAGACGCAGGGTCAGGTGTTCCACCAGCGGGGGCCGATGGGGGTAGGCGAAGGAGACACCATGGAGGGCCAGTTGTCTGGGCGCATGGGAGAGGGGCTGGATTCCGGGGGTGTCCAGCCCACTTTGCAGCTGCTCCAGATTGGAGCGGAACAGCCGCTTTCCCGTTTGCAGGGCCATCCAGTAACCGGGCAGCACCTCAAAGGGAAACATGACCCCGCCCAACAGCTGGGTGAGGGACATGGTATAGCCCACACTGAGCTTGCCCTGGATGACCAGCAGCATGGCCCCAGCCAGTAAGAGCACAAAGCTGAGCTGGCTGATGGCGCTGCCCAGGGTGTTCATCCGCTGCCGGACCACTTGGCGGCGGTTGTCCGCCTGCTCCACTTGGGCGGCGGCGTTGCGATAGCGGACCTCCTGTTCAGACGCTAACCCATGCAGGCGGATGAGGAGAAGGTTGGTCAGTATCTCCTGGGCCTGGGCCAGATGGGTGCGGTTGGCGTCCAGATATGCCGCCTCCGCCCGGTCAGCGCTTTGCTGGAGGAGTTTGGGCAGAGCCAGGGAGACCAGGGCGCAGAGCACTGCCAGAGCCGCCAACTCCCAGCCTGCTGCCGCCAGCACCGCCAAAGAGGCAATCAGGCTCCAGGCGCTGCGGTACAGGTCCAGGGCGTTGCCCAGGTAGCCGGAGGAGATGAGGGGGGCGTCAGCGGTGAGCTTGGAGAGATAGACGGCGCTGTCCTGTCCTTGGAGCCGCTCCACCTTCTGGGCTAGGGTTTGGTGCAAGTAGTGCTGACACAGCCTGTTGGTGCAGCGGTGAACGAGGGCCGCCTGTCTGCAAACCGTCCAGTGGTTCAGGGCCAAATCCACCGCCCCCAGGAGGAAGGCAGCCAGACAGGCAAGCCCGAATCGGGCCAAGTCTCCGGAGAGACCGGTGTCCACCACAGGCTGGAGGGACAGGGCGAAGAGGGTGGAACACAGGGCAGACAGGGGGGCCAGAAGGGCATAACAAATCAAGGCGCCAGGGCCAGACAGACGCCAGATGGAAGTGAAATCAGTTTTGTTCATATTTGGGGAGTCCTTTCCGAAATTTCCTTAACGGATGTGGAAAGACTCCCCCTTGTAAATGTTCACCGACATGGTGCTCCCTCCTAACAGGATACCCCCGCTGGAGGAGCGGGGGTACTAGTGTGGTATCTTCGATGATATTTTACTGCACAGAGGAAGGCAAGTCAATGAGGTGCCGTCAGAGAGAAGGTCACGGTGACGTCGCCGTGGCCCAGGGCTTCCTGCCATCCGGTGAGGTCGGTGACCTGGCCCAGTCGGGTGTAGCTCCAGGCGTTGGAGCCGTAAAAGAGAACAATTTGTTTTCCCTGATACAGTACAATGTCCCCAGACTGGGTGGTGATGTGGGTGTTGCTGGTGGGGAGGGACTGGCCCAGGCTACCCACCTTTTCAAAGCCGCCGTAGTCCTCCAGGGAGAGGGTGAGGGGGCCGTCGGTGAGCAGGTCCGCCAGGGCCTCGGCGCCCTGGTTGTCCGCAAAGGTGGCGGGGAAGGTGACTCCCTCCACCGTGAGATAGAAGGTGTGCGTGTCCACAGTGGTATCCTCCTTTGGTTCCGGTGAAATAGTAGAGGTGGGACTGGGGTGGGAGGCGGTGGAACAGGCCGCCAGACACAGAACCAGCACCACGGCCCACAGGGCATATCCAATCCGCTTCATGGGTTATTGGGCGTCCGAGCTGCAGAGAATCTCGCCCCGGGACTCCGGGTCATCCCGGATGATCTCCCCCACAGAGGGCACCACAATGCGGCCGGAGCGAGGGTTTTTAATGCTCACCACCGGGGTGAGCACCGTGGCCTCCACCTCGCTCTTTTCAAAGGCCAGATCGGTGTCCTCCATGCGGCAGTCCACCAGCTTTAGCCCCTTGCAGTAGCACAGAGGCTGGGTGCCGATGATGGTGCAGTGCTCAAAGGTCACGTTTTCACAGTACCAGGCCAGATATTCCCCTTTCACTATGCTGTTGCGCACCACCACATTTTTAGCGTGCCAGAAGGCATCCTTGGTGTCAAAGCGGCAGTTGTCGAAGATGGCGTCCTCGATGTACTGGAAGGAGTATTTGCCCCGGAAGGTCACATCGGTGAAGCGCAGATTGGTGGAGCGCATCATAAAATATTCGCTCTCTGCGGTGCAGTGGTCCATGGTGATGTCGTGCACCGACCAGCCAAACTCCGGGGAGATGATGTCACAGTCCCGCAGGGCCACCTGACCGCACTCTCGCAGAGCCTTGATGCCGTGGAGCTTGGTGTTGGTGATCTCAATGTGGTGGGAGTACCACAGGGCCGCCCGGCACATGGGGGTCAGCTCACTGTCTCGAATGACCAGGCCGTCGTCGTGCCAGAAGGGATAGCGCAGGTTGAAAAAGCAGCGCAGGGCCTGGATGTTGGCCCCCTCTTTGAAGGCGCTCTCCCCGTCAGCGGGGCCGTCAAAGGCGCAGTCGGTGACCTGAATGTCCCGCTGGCCGTACAGGGCTCGCTCCTGGTCAAAGGTTTCATGGTGGATGTGTCTCATGGTGTGGTTCCTCCATTTCTAGAACTGGTGTGGGGGTCAGCGGAGCGGCGCTGAATCCGGTAGACCAGATAGTCCAGACACCCAATCTGTTTTTCCATCTGGTGCACCCGGTCCAACAGGGCCGCCCGGTGACGGGACAGAAGCTGTAGCTGCTGAGCGGTGTTTTCCGCCTGCCCGTAGGCCAGGTACTGCTCGATCTGTGGGGCGTCCAGCCCGGCGGCTTTCAGATTCAAGATCAGGTCCTGTGTGGTCATCCCTTGCTCACCTTCCATTTCGATACCCAGTATACCGAGGAACCTTCTATATATCAAATACTTATACTGAATGATGAGGCATAGTTGAAAGCTATGGCTGTGGGTGGTATACTGGGGAAAAAGGAGGCGAGAGGCGTGGAACTGCGGGTGTTACAATATTTTCTGGCGGTGGCAAGAGAGCAGAGCATTTCCGGGGCGGCGGCATCGCTGCACCTCTCCCAGCCCACCCTCTCCACCCAGCTCAAGGCTCTGGAGGAGGAGCTGGGGAAACAGCTGCTCATCCGGGGCACCAAGGGCTCCCGAAAGGTGCTGCTCACCGAAGAGGGGATGCTTTTGCGCAAGCGGGCAGAGGAGATTTTGGAGCTGGTGCAGATCACAGAGCGGGAGATCTCCCTATCCGACGAGGTGGTGGCGGGGGACGTGTACATCGGGGCGGGGGAATCGGATATGATTCGCCTGTTTGCCCGGGCGGCCAAACAGCTCCAGGCCAAATACCCCGACATCCACTACCATGTCCGCAGCGGCAACGCGGCCTTTGTCCAGGACTACTTGGACCGGGGGCTCATCGACTTTGGCGTAGTCTATGGCCCGGTGGACACCAGTATCTACAGCTCGGTGAAGGTTCCTGTTCACGACACCTGGGGGGTGCTCATGCGCAAGGACGCCCCGCTGGCAGACAAAGAGTATATTCAGCCTCAGGACCTCTGGGATAAGCCCCTGATTGTCTCCGCCCAGAAGGCGGACAACTGGTCTTTGACCAAGTGGTTTGAGCGGGACTATGCCAAGCTGAACATCGTGGCCACCTATAATCTGGTGTTCAACGCCTCCCTGATGGTGGAGGAGGGGCTGGGCTATGCCCTGTGCTTTGACCAGCTCATCAACGTCAGCGGGGATAGCCCCCTGTGCTTCCGACCTCTGTCTCCCACTATGCGGTCGGAGGCGTCTATCATCTGGAAACGCTACCAGGTGTTCTCCAAGGCGTCGGAATGTTTTTTAAAGCAGCTCAAGGGGCTGCTGACAGACCAAGAGACAGAAAACTCCCCGGAAACTGTATGAGTTCCGGGGAGTTTTTTCAGGCGCATCGGAGATAAGACGCCTTTTTCTGTTCGTGAACCTTCAGGGTTTTGGCCACACGGAGGACCAGATAGCCCCCGAAGATGGCGGTGTAGAGGATGATGTCCAGATATTTGTGGGAGAACTGGGGGACAAACAGCACCATCACATGGGCGTAAATCAGCCCAAAGAAGAGATAGGCCAGGCGCTGCAACCGTTTCCAGCTGGCGGCGCTCATGCGGCGGCGGACACGGGAGAAGGACGTCACCATGAGAGGAATCATGAGGACGATCATGAGCAGGGAGAGAATGGCTGCCACCAGAGTGGTGGGCCGCATGGTTTCCGGAGCCACAAACAGCATGACAAAGTGCCGAATGCCGTACATGAGGTTGTGGCCCAGGGTGAGAATGCAGGCCATAATGGACAGAGGGCCTCGGATGGCCAGCAGCTTGCGCACCAGCGGTCTGCGGTGGTCCAGCGCCCCCACATACATCACCACCATGAACAGGGCGGTGGGCAGCGTGCCCCGGGTGAAGAGATTGACAATGTAGGTGTTCACCCACTGGGGGGCCGTGGCCCGAAGGCCCAGGCTGTAGTAGAGCACTTCACCCACCACCAACAGGATGGCCAGGGCGTAGAAGGCACCGGGGCGCTTTCGGATAGCCCCGTGACAGCTGACAGCGAAGAGCAGGGCCAGGGCGATGGATACCAGAATGTAGGGGTACATACCATTCCTCCTTGGGGAAATCTTTGTTTTTTTGGCAGTTAGCAAAAGCTAACTGAACGGGAGTATACAATACCCTACCTGGTTTTGTCAACCCTGATTTTCTAAGAAGGTTAGTTTGTCATGCCAGCTTGAAACAGCCGGAACACCTGTTGGGCGGTGGCGGCCAGGTTGGCCCGGGCAGTGTCCGGCTCCATGGCCTGCTCCAGGGAGCAGGGGCCGGGGAGGATGGGGAAGAAGGCGTCGATGCCCTGGGTGTGACAGGCGGTGGCGTCTGGGGTGACACAGCCTGCCAGAGCTACCACCGGCTTGTGGTACCGTTTGGCCAGCTGGGCCACTCCCACGGGAGCCTTACCCATGGCAGTCTGGCCGTCCAGCCGTCCCTCTCCGGTGATGACCAGGTCGGCGTCCCGGATGAAGTCCTCCAGGTGGGTCTCCTCCAGCACGATGGAAACTCCGGGCTCCAGCACCCCACGGAGGAAGGTTTGGAAGGCAAAGCCCAGCCCTCCGGCGGCACCGATGCCCGGTGCGTCGGGGTGGGCGGTGTCTGGGCACACGGCCTGGGTTAGCTGGGCGTAATGGAATAGCCATTGGTCCATATCCTGAATCATTTCAGGTGTGGCCCCTTTCTGGGGGCCGTAGACGGCGCTGCAACCCTGGGGGCCGCACAGAACATTGGTGACATCGCAGGCCACCCGGAACTCACACTGGGCCAGCTGGGGGAGAACCCCGTCGCAGGTGATGCGGGCCAGATGGGAAAGCCCCTGGGCACCGTGAGGGATGGGGCGGCCCTCCGCGTCGAAAAAGCCGTAGCCCAGGGCCTGGAGCATGCCCACACCGCCGTCGTTGGTGGCGCTGCCTCCGATGCCTACCAGAAAACGGCGGCAGCCCTTGGCCATGGCGTCTCGGATGACCTCCCCCACACCGTAGGTGGTGGTGTACAGGGGATTGCGCTGGAGCTCCGGCACCAGGGTGAGGCCCGCTGCCCCGGACATCTCCACCACCGCGGTGCCTGAGTCGGGGAGGATGCCATAGGAGCACACCACAGGAGCCCCCAACGGCCCGGTCACGGTCACCTGCTGCCATTGGCCGCCTAGGCCGGAGATCAGGGCTTCCACGGTGCCCTCGCCGCCGTCGGCCAGAGGACGGACGGTCACCGATACGCTGGGGTCTGCCTGGGCGATCCCTGCCCGGACGGCTTGGCCCGCCTCCATGGAGGAGAGGCTGCCTTTGAACGAGTCCATGGCCACCACAATGTTCATAAAGAGGCCTCCTAAGCTGGTAATTTTCTTGGGTTCATGATACCACAGGGAGTTTCCCCGTACAAGACGAACACCCCCGGAACGAGTGTTCCGGGGGTATGATGTGTTTGGACTTAGTTCTCCTCATACAGGTAGGAGAGAATATGAAAGCCGTCTTGGAGCTCCTCCAGCTCCAGCACATAGCGGGAACCGTTTTCACCAGGGGTAGAGTACAGGGTCACCCGGTTGCCGTTTCGGGTTCCATAGTCACAGGACATGGTGCCGGCTGCAAAGTCACTGGTGAAATTGTACCAAGCATCGTACTCCTCCAGATAGATGAGCTCATCTGCTCCCACCCCTGTGAGGTCTTCGGAGGTGATGCCTGCGTACTGTTCCAGAATCTGGTCTACCGTTTCTCGGGTGTAGCGGTGGATGGGTTGGGAAATGAAGGTGGCAGAGCCATAGGGCCATAGGGGGTGGGCCCTGAGGGCTTGAAGTTCGGGGGTGTTTTTATCCACGTCAACAACACCATCATCGGGGAAATAACGTAGGAACCGCTCTAAGTTTAAATTCTCAGGATGGTCATAGGTGGTAAACAAGAAGCTGCACAGGGGGTTGCTCACTTGGGTGCCATCGTCACGGAATTGAATGGGGGCAAACAGCTCCTCATACCGACGGATTTCTTCTTCGGACAGAAATTGAGGGGTGTTCTGGCTGGGGGCTGGGTCGGGGGTGACGATGGGGGCTGCCCCAGTGAAGGTGCAGCCCGCTGCCACCACGGCGACAAGAACCACGGCCGCCAAGGTGAGGGCGGCGGTTTTGGGCTGCTTGGCCAGCAGCAGGATGCGCTCCTTGATGTCCCGGCCCCGCCCTGTCATGCTGGTGGCGGTGAGCAGCAGATTGGAGCGGCCCTGGCAGGTCACTGCCAGCAAGGTGCGTCCATAGGAGGCCCGCTCCCCCTCCCCCAACCGAGCCACCGTGGCCTCGTCACAGCACAGCTCTCCATCCCGGCTGGACACCACAGCGGCCAGCCACACCAGGGGATTGTACCAGTGCAGAGCCAGACACAGTCCCCGCAGGACGCTCCACAGGTGGTCCCGGTGGCGGAAGTGGGTGAGCTCATGGGCCAGAGTGTGGCGCAGAAGGGTTTCGTCGGAGGCGGTCAGCGGCGTGACATAGATGCAGGGGCGCACCAGTCCGAACAGGCAGGGAGCGGGAATGGCCTGGGAGACGTATACCGGAATGGAGCAGCCCTCCACAGCCAGAGCACGACGGCTGCGGCGGAGCGTACGGGCAAACCGCACGTTCACCCCTGTCAGCCACAGCGCCACCGCCAAAGCACCTGCCAGCCATACCCCGTGGAGCACTGGGGCGGGGGAGAAGGGGACGTCCAGCGTCTCGTCCCCGGACTCAGGGGCGTTGACCTCTTGGTTGACTGGCGCCTCCACAGGGGAGAGGGTGATGGTCACGTTGCCGGGAAAATGTTGGACCGCTCGCTCCACCGTCTGGGTGGAGGTGATGGGGTCCACTGCATTGAGCACACTCACTGGGGTGTGCCCCAAGCTGACAGGGAGAAGCAGCCGCACCAGCACCAGAGCCCACAGGCCATACTGGAGCCGCAGGCTTACCCTGCCTTTCAGACATTGGCGTAAAATCAGAACGACGATAATCAGAACACTGGATGTTACTGCCCATTCAGTCATGGCGCTCCGCCTCCAATCCTTTCAGGAGCTCGTAGAGCTCGTCCTGTTCCTGTTGGGACAGAGCCTGTTTTCGGGTCAATGCGCTGACCATCAGGCTCAGACTCCCATGATAGACACGGCTGAGAAAGTCCTCGGTCTCCCGCAGGGCGGCGTCCTCTCGGGCCAACAGCGGGGAAAATACCTTGGGGCCTATTTCCTCCGCTGTGCTCTTTACCGCACCCTTGGCCTCCAGGCGGCCTAGTAAGGTGAGGGTGGTGCTCCGGCTCCAGCCGCACCGCTGCTGCATGTGCTGGGTCACCTCCCGCCCAGTGAGAGGGCTCTCCTCCCACAGGCACTCCATCACCTCCCATTCCGCCTGGGTCAAGCTGATATCGTGGTCCATATATGTCCCTCCTCTCTGCTGTCTACCTTTGTAAACACAGTATACCACGAGTGTCTACATGTGTCAACAAGATGGTGAGTAAAAAATCCGGGCCGCTTTGGACGGCCCGGATTGAAGGGGAGGATGGAGCGATGTTACGTTTTAGATAGGTGTTCTGCAAAAGCGCAGATGTTGGCTCTGGCGGACCCATCCAACGTGGCACGTTGACGGGCCACCATGGCATCGCACTGGGCCTGGTCGAACAGAAGGTCCATGGCAACTGCCATGAGCTGGTGGGGGTCCTGACACACTTGGCTCATGCCATGGGTGTGGAAGTACTGGGCGTTGCAGGTTTCACAGCCGGGGATGGCTGCTGTATGCAAAATGGGAATGCCGCATACGGCCGCTTCGGTGGAGGAGAGGCCCCCGGGCTTTGTGACAAACAGGTCCGAGGCCCGCATATAGTCCGCCATGTCCTGGGTGTACCCCACGATCACGGTGTTTTTTGGGCGTTTGGCCATGAGGGTGTTGTACAGCTCTTGGTTGTTGCCGCAGACAACCACCAGAGACACGTCTTGACGTTGGGCAACCCCGTCCATCAGTGTCTCTATGGTCTCACGGATGGTGCCGCCGCCCATGCTTCCTCCTGCCGTCAGGATGTATTTTTTGTGGGGGTCCAGATGCAGGCGTCTGCGGGCCTCCTCTTTGCTCTGGCGGTTGGCAAAGACGGGGCTTGTGGGGATGCCCAAGGGGTGCAGCTTCTCTAACGGAATGCCACGGCGCACGTAGTCGGAGGCCAGGTCCGGGGCGGGGATGACATAGGCGTCGCAGTTGGTCTCCTCGGTAAAGGGAATGCAGACGTAGTCGGTGGAGACAAAGATGGTTTTGGGAATCTGCAAGTCCCGGTTCTTCATATTGGTGAGGATTTCCGCTGGATACAGGTGGGTGGTGATAATCACGTCATAGGTATGGCTGGCCAGATACTTTTTCATAAAAGGAACCATCCGATGATTGACGTGATACACCGGCGACCGGCACGGCAGTTTCCGGTACAGCTCCCCGGCGGTGTAGACGGCGCCAAATAGCCGGGGCGTGTTTTGCACCATGGAGATATAGGCGCCGTTGATTCTCCGGGCAAGGGACTGGCTGCGCAGGGTGTAGGGATTGAGCATAACGGCGTGATGGCCTCGGGTGCGCAGCTCTTCCACGATGGCCTTTGCGGCGGAGTCGTGCCCGCCTCCGGTTCCACAAGAGAGAATCAGCGCGTCCATACCCATTTCACCTCAATTTGCTCTCTCTGCTCCTTGCTCATATGTAGCCGCAACAGGACCACCCCGGAGATGATCAAAAATCCCATCCAGATGGCGGGAATCTTCACAATGAAAATCATGTGGACCAGAGCACAGAGATAGGCCACCAAGGTGCGGTAAAAGTGGGGGCTGATTTGGAGCACGACAGAAAATAATATGAAATACATGGCCAGCGTCGCCACTGGCTGCCAGATGGGGAGGAGGCCCAGCAGGCAGCCGAAGGTGACGGCAATGCCTTTTCCCCCTTGAAAGCGGTAAAACACGGGGAAGGCGTGTCCGATGACTGGGGCGGCCAGCACCAGGGCACAGGCGATGGGATCAGGCTTTGGTCCGGCCAGGAAGACGAACACGGGGATAAAGCCTTTGAGCAGATCACAGACAAGGGTGAGCACACCGCACCAGAAGCCGCCGTACTGGAAGGCGTTTGCGGTGCCGGGGTTGTGGTCGTTGCTCCGCTCTATGAGGTATGGCTTGTGGAAAAGCCTGGCGAATATCTGGGCATACAGCACACTACCCGATAGGTATCCAACCAAAGCGTAAAGAATGGTTCTCAAAACAGTCGTCCCTTTCAAACAAAGAATGGATCATGAATTCATAAAAAGGCATTTTACAACGGTCTATTCCATTTGTCAAACGGATCTATCCACATAGAAGAAGGGACAATCGTGAAGGGATACCGTAGAATACATAGAAAAACCCCGGAAATACAAGGCTTTGATAAGGATGGTAGCAAGAAACCAGTAAAATCAAGGCTTTGTGGACAGCAACAGGCAATGCGGCAATTAAAACTGAATAAGTTTACAGAGCAGGGATACCGTTTTCATCAATGGTATCCCTTTTCTGTTGCTCCACACTGACGCCATAGGTACAAAAACCTGTGGCGTTTTTTTGTGCCCATTTTTGGAAAGGAGCCGGATAGATGAAACTGAATGAAGCGGAAATGAGGATGGCGTACCAGATCGAGAGTACAGACCCGAACGCTGTTCTGAATGAAATTTATATGACCTGGCGCCTGTCAAGGAACCAGGCTACCAGGGATACGGCGGAAAGCCTCATGGCGAAGCTGCGCTCCCTGTCAAACAACGAGTGCATGGATTTGATCCGGGAGGTCCAGACAAATTACCGTCTGCCGGGAAAACCCCAGACTATCGGGGAGATGCTGGCGGAGGCCAGGCAGAAGTCCGGGGCGCAGAAGCTGGCCGGACACGATATCATGGCCCTGGAACGGTTTGACCCGGATACCCGGCACATGATCGTCTTTGACGTCCTCTCCCAAGCACCCCACTTGTTATTCAGTATAACATACTGTCTAACAAATGGGGTGCAGTTCAATATAGGCTACTGGCCGGGAAAACTTTATATTTTTTCACTGTCCTCTTGACGGGGAGCGGTTCACAGAACGCTCTCCAAAAAGGTATTCGTTTTTACCGCGCCTTCTCCTGTTTCAGATGACGGGTGGGGATTGCCAGCAGCTTACGCACCCGGCCCTCCAAATGCTTCTCAATGGCCTGCAAATGTTCTTCCGGCAGGTTGAGGCTTTCGTGGCGCTTGAACCGGAACCCGATCATGCGGCGGAGCTGCTCTTTCTGCTTTGGCCCCATGACCTCCGCACACACCTCCTCATAGGAGATGTTGTACGGGTTGGAACGGGTTTTGGCGTACTCGTCCAGATTCGCATAATCTTCCTTACCGGCATAGCAGAACAGGGACAGCCCGTTGTCAAAAATGGGGGCGGGCGCAATGATGCTGCCGCTGTGGTTATCCCGCAGGACGCCAAAGTTTCCAAAGTGGCGGTCCTCATTGTAAATCAGGGCGTCAAACACCAGCATACTGCGGATTTGCTCGGAAAACTCCGGCCCCAGCTTGTCGTAGTAGGCAAGGCAGGCGGCAATGCCCCCGGTTCGGACAATGCGCCCGATGGGGATATAGGCCGTGTCGATGTTGGTAAACAGGGCGCACTTAGAGGCGGTAATGCCTTTCCAGTTCTCCAGGTCATAATGCACGGCGTTCAGGCGCATGGTTTCCGCAATCTGCGAAGCATAATACTCGCAGTACGGCTCCCGGCCCGTATTGGACGCGCCGGTCGTGCCGCCCTTGTAGAGATAAATCCCATCGTGCTCCACATAGCGCCACGCCTTGGGCAGCATACCGCCTGTGGTCAGCTCCGGGGATGTGGTAAACGCCTGCCTGCTCCCGCCTGCGCCGGTATAGGCCACCAGCGCCAGTATCTCGGAAAAGCGATTTTCGTAAAGATTGTATTGGGAGAATTTCCCCTCAAATCCTTCCGGCACCACCCAATAGCTGTCGTTGAGCGACAGCCCCTTGCACACGTCGATGATTCCCTTGGTGTCGTTGTGACTAAGGCCAAGGGTTTTCAAAATCTCGTCCACAAAGGCGCGGTTTTTGGGGATAACCCGCCGCTCCAGCCAATGAATGACGCCCTCGCCGGTGCGCTCCATATCCAAAGGCAGCAAATGGGCCTGCTCCTCGTTGGTGTATAAGATTTCAGCTACAAGGCCGGACAAGCCCTGCTTTTCCATGGAAAAGCGCATTAGCTCCGTATCATAAATGCGGAGACTGTAAACATGACTCATAGGCTCCTCCTTGTCGTTCAGTTCCAGTGAAACATCCTTCCCCAGCGCCGAGGCGATTTTTAAGATCATATCAAGCGTGGGGTTCTGTGTCCCACTTTCCAGGCGGTTAATGCCGGAACGCTGGATTCCCAGCCGCCTTGCCAGTTCTGCCTGGGAAATGCCCTGTTCCAGACGGGCCTCCACAAGCTGGGATATGATTTTCTGCCGTTTGCGCAGTTCATCCATACTCTCACCTCACTGCTTTAATGTTAACATATATGATAACAATTTGCAAGAGGGAGAATCTGTCGAAGCTGCAAAACTGGCAACTCACCGCTCCGGCTCTTTGCTGTGGCTGCCCCGAATGGGAATCCCCAGCCGGTGGCACAGAAAATCATTCACATCCTTTCCACGGGGCGGCGGTTTGTTCTCCACCCGGTAGCCCTCCGGCATGACAGCCATGATTGCCTTGGCCGCCAGCCGGCCAGCGGTGTCATTGTCCAGATGGAGATAGACGGTTTTCACATGGGGGTGGTCCTCCAAAAACCGGGTGAGGGCCACCGGCAGCTTGCTTTCCTCCATCTTTTTCTTCGGCTGGTACACCCCGGCCAGGGACAACAGATTGTGCCGCCGCCAGTCAATCCCGTCCAGCTTGCAGAGCGTGGCGTAGGACATGACATCAATGGCGCACTCGCACAGATGGACTGCCGGATTTTCCACGCAGGCGGGCAGGGCAAAGGAAAAGTGCTTATCACTGCCGCTTAAATCCCCGTGGAACCGGGCTTCACTGATTCCCCGCAGGCAGCCGAACCGCGCCTTGCCATCCTTGTCGAAACCTACGAAAACCACGTTGCTGTGGCCTTTGTTCCGGCTCTCATAAATCCGCCCGGTCTGGACGCAGTAGTCCAAAATCTCCTGGTCAATGCCCCGGCCTGCAAGATATTGGAGCATGGCCCGGTTATCCGGGGCGGGCGGCGGCAAAAGCAGATGTCTGGGCTTTTCCTCCCTGGGGACAGGCGCACGGGACGGCGGCGGGATGGCAGCCCTTCCGGAGATGGTTTCCATGGCCTCCAAAAAGGAATAGCCGTTGACCTTGATGAGATAGTCCAGCGCACTGTAACCGCCAATCCCGCGGGAAAACCAGCACCATTTGCCGTTGGAAATCCGCAGGCTGTCATGGGTCTTGGTACAGTAGACGTTGCCGGACACATGGACCAGCTCCTGGGGTTCGCAGGTTTGCAGGTAGGTGAGCAGGTCCACCTGCCTTGCCCGTTCGATGGCTTCTGAATCGTAAAAAGGCATAAAAAAATACAGCCCCCTTCACATAGCCGTAGATTAGCCGCCCCATGTGGGGTAGCTGACTATGTAAAGGGGGCTGTACTCTTTTCAGATATGAAAAAAGCCGACTGGATTGCTCCAATCGGCTTTTTCTGCCTATACTTTTTATATGTTATTTGAGCTTTTCAACATCCTCCAAATAAATAGACACCTCTCCACACTTGGGACAAATGGCTACTTTAGGTTTGCCCATCCTTCCACCAAATAGTTTATTTTCATCTGATGATAAGATAATACCGTATCCACCTCCTTCGATCTTAATAGCACAATTTTCTTTCATTTCATTACCACAGCGGATACATGTACGCATTTATAATTACCTCCTAAAATTCCAATTTTCTTAGTTCTATAAACTGGGATTTGTAGTACTAGATAATATATTTATCCAGTCGTTCAATCCACTCATTTGAGTGCAGTAATGCGTCCTCACAATGTCCCTTTCCTTTCAAACAAATAGTTGTAGAATTTTTATAATTTTTCTTGATATATTTTGCTACATTTCTAAAAACAAATTCATTTATCTTTCCACCATAAAAATAAATAATCTGTGTATTAGGTGTATCAATATTTGAGGGAAGTTTAAATTGTCCAACTGCATATAAATAATTTTTTATGGTTTCATCTGATATATTATCCAACAGTTCTAAAAACACATCTAGTATATCTTCTGTTACCATTGAATTTATTGCGTTTCGTACCACTTTTTGATTTCGTTCTCTTGCTTTTTGTGTTATAGACAAGTACTGTTTTATAAGCATTTGAGTCATATATTTTCCAAATGGTAAAAGTGGTGAGCTTTCTAAAATAACCTTTTCAAAGGTAAGCCTTTTGTTTTTCCATAAATACGATGTTAAAACTCCACCCATGCTCATTCCATAAATTGCGTATATATGGTTAATAGATTTTGATATACAATAATTTTCTATCTCTTTTGCAGTATCATCAAAGGAATTGAACTCGGACTTTTCCTGCACATCATGTCCCGGCAAAATTGGCACGAGAATATGAAAGTTCTCTTTATAATGCTCTATATAATCAAACCATATTTGATACGGACTTTCAAAACCATGAATAAGCATTATCGTAGGATTACTTATTTTGCCATATTCCAAAATACGCATTTTTATCCCTCACTTTGATTACACAACTTCCAATTTGCCACTTTCTTTATAAATTCAGATTTCCTGATTTGTTCTATCTCAACATCAAAGTCTATACAAATTTACTCTATTCTAGTTTTATTGGGATGTTTCCTAACAAATCAATCAGTATGTGTCATTTAACAGAAAATCCGCCAAATGCACGATTTTCACCCCATTGATGTTTCCCGTGGCCAATTCGTCCAGCGTTACCACATATTTCGGATAGTGGTCTTTGATTTCGAGGAGATTGGCAACCTCCCGATCCGATTCCTCCGGCAGCCTGCGGCACACCTGAACGTAGATACGCTCGTCACGCTGCACCGCCACAAAATCAATTTCTTTCGTTTCGTTCTTCCCGATGTAGACCTCATAGCCCCGCCGCCGCAGTTCAAAATACACGATGTTTTCCAGCATAGCGGCAATGGACGTAGGATGAAAGCCCATGATGCAGTATTTCAGAGAAGCGTCTGCCAGATAGAATTTTTCCTGGGTTTTCAGCACGGATTTTCCCTGCAAATCATACCGCTGGCAGCGATAGATCACAAACGCCTTTTCCAGCCAGTTCAGATAGTTATAAACTGCTTCGACGGATAGGGAACGTCCCTCGCTTTTGAGAAACTTCGCAATGGCATTGGCTGAAAATGTCTTGCCCACGTTTTCCACGATATACTTGACAACACGGTTGAATAAATCAAAGTTCATGATATTGTGCCGCTTGGTAATATCGCTGGTAATCACGGAGTTATAAATGCCCTCCACAATCTGATAGGCGGAGCGTTCGTCAAAGCTGCCCAGCGCCACAATGGGAAAACCGCCCAGCCGCAGGTATTCGTTTAACAGCTCCTTTGGGGAACGGGAATCCGATTTCTTAAAATCCAGATATTCCGCAAAGGACAGGGTAAAGACCGGGATGGAGATATACCGTCCCGTCAAATAGGTGGAGATCTCGCTGGACATCAGCTTGGAATTGGAGCCGGTCACATAAATATCGGTATTGGCATTTTCCAGCAGGCTATTGACAGCTTTTTCCCAACCGTCAACCTCCTGTACTTCGTCCAGCAGCAGATAGTAGCGCCCATCGTCGGTCATCTGTTCTTTAATGCCCTGATACATAGCCTTGTCGGTCATTCCGTCGTCAAAATCCTCCGACGTATAGCGCATACTGATAATGTGGTCTGCGGCAATCCCGCTTTTCAGCAGATCGTCCCGCAGCATATCTAAAATCGTGGATTTGCCGCAGCGCCGGATTCCTGCCAGTATCTTCACCAGCGGAACATCCCGATAGGTTTTCAGCGTGTTCATATATTGTGGTCGGATAATCATATCGATCGCCTCCTTGTTCCTTACGAATAGCATAGCGAAAAACTCCAAGAATATCAATAGTTTTTACTCCTAATCCGTAAAAACTTATTTTCTACAAAACCTTTTTGGGGTGCGAATGAATTTGGATATGTAAAAACGGCATGGATTTTTCCATGCCGCCTAAAGAGCTATTCCGTTTTGAAAGCGCCGATTTTATTCAGATAGGCAAACCCGTCTGCATGGCCCCGAAAGTAGATGTGTTCCCGTTCCATATTATCGGCCCGCATATACAGCCGGATAAATTCCTTCAAGGCTTCATGCTCCTCAGCGGTAAAAGAAAGTTCTCCCTTGCCCTCCAGCAGAGCGCCAATCACAGGATTTTGGCGTTTCAGTTCCTCCATCTGGGCCTTCAACTCGGTATATTCCGGGCTGGCAGCCGCCAAATCCATCACGATGTCGCTGTCGATTTCAGAAAACTGCTCGGAAATGCGCTCCGGGAGCAGGCAGTAGCTATCGTCCATCTATCATCACCCCTTGTTACGATTTTTATTATACTATACCTGCCCCGCAGCGCAATGGCAGAAGGACAAGATAAACTGGATTCGCTTTGGTCAAATCCTGACAAATCAGGACAGCCCTTTCAAAAGAAAAACCATAACGAAAAGCTCGTAAATGAGGGACAAGGGACAGGGTAAAAGCACCTCAAAAACGGCTCGATTTTGGCTCGCAGTTGCCCCATTTTTTAATCATAACGGGGTCAAAAAGGGCCTGTTGCCCCATTATTAATCAAGAAAAACCGGGTCAGGCGAGGTCAAATCCTGCCAAAATCGGACAAAGGAGGGCAGACTTTTTGGAAAGGAAAAAGCCCGGAAAACCGCATGGTTCCGGGCTTTTTGAGCATTTTTGAATTGGTTTGTCGGGCCTGTTATCTCTTGGGTAAGTGAGATTAGCGCTTGCTGAACTTCAAGGGTCTGGTGCTGGTCCTGCCAAACACCCGGTGATTTCTTCGCTTTCCACCTGATTTTTGGCTTAATACTGCGGTTTTTCCGCACATCATGTTCTAATTTTTATTCCCGTGCACAGTTCACGAAAAGTAGGTTTTGCTCCTTATATGTGCCTTGCGTATCGCTGCCCAGGGCGACGCAGGACAACAGTAGGGAAAGGAACCTGGTTGCTGTTCTCGTCATCACCTCAATTTTTGAAACAAGCGAATTACATAAATCAGCCGGATAGTTTGTATACTATTCGGCTGATTTTTATTAGGCACCTAAACGGCTAATTTGTTCTATCCATTCCCGAAAATGAGGACATTCGGCAAGAATCTTATCTATTCCCATATCCTTAGAAATTAAAGTTCCATTTTTTATTTTCGCATAATTGGGAATTAATTTTTCCAGGCGCTTAGAAGGTGCCGTTTCAGGCGAGTTGTTTATGTGTTCAGGGGTGGGATAACTTTCTCGAATCTCTCGTATTTTGTTGACCACATCGGTTTCCGCAATAAGGTCAAAAGATTCTGGATTAGAAAAAAGAATGCCCTCAAACTCATGTAACATAAAGTGAAACATACAATTTGCTTGACCGATATCTCTGTTGACTGCTGCTTCTATTTTACCTATACGCTCATAGATATCCGGATCGTGTAAACCTATTTCTGGAGTGTTTTCAGGCATGGCATAATAATCAAACATAGTAGTAACGTGCTCATTTGGGTGACTTTTGCATAGCATAGTCAACTCTCGTTTGATTTTGTTGTAATCACTTACGCCGCCTTTATATTTCTTGGATACCGTACGTTTTGTTGTGCACACAATAGGATATACTGCGATACCGATATTAAAAAAATAAGGATAGAGGATCTCGTTGATAAAAGACTCTTCAGTCGGGCCTTCACAATAGATATATACATTTTTCATTTTGAGAGTCTACCTCCCAAAATATTCTTTTTCCAGAGATCGCCCAAAGCGTAGTCCTCTTCCAACCAGACCTCCAGTTTGTCTTCGTTCAATCGCTTAAACTCCGAACCATCTTCACCTCGATCAACAACAATAACATCTTCAACATCAAATTCATTGAGCATCTCTACAGATTGGGTAGAAATTATAATTTGCTTTTCGTCGGATAACTGTCTAACCATTTCTGCAAAAATTGTTATTGCATAAGGATGTAGACCAAGTTCAGGTTCATCAACAATAATTGTTGCAGGTTGCAATTCATGCGGTTGTAGTAAGAGTGTAGCGAGGCAAATAAAGCGTAGCGTACCATCCGATAACTGCGAAGCATTAAAAACGTCCTCACAGCCCTTTTGTTGCCACTTTAGTACTATTTGTTCTTCATTTCCCTCCTGCGGTTCCAATACAAAATCTGCAAAGTATGGAGCAATTAATTGAATAGTGCGGACAATTTCTTCGTAGCTTTTTTCATAATTGCTTTTTAGGCGGAACAGAAAAGCTGCCAAGTTCCCCGCGTCATTCATCAAAACTTTGTTGTTGGAAATATTGTGCTCTTGTTTTACTTTTGCACTACGTCCAGTGTCATGGAAATGATAAACTCTCCAATTCTGCTTCTCCAGAATGGGTATTACATATTCGTCGATCTTATTATGAGCCCCCGTTTGCCATTGAGATTCGATCGATCCTCTGGAGACATTACTCTCGTTTTCCCACAGTCCATGATACCCAAAATACTCTTTGCGGAATATTAGTCTGTTATCGTCGGTTGGAATAAGTACAAAACCGTAGGAATTATTTCCGAAATAAACTTCAAAATCTATTTCATCGGTTACCTTTCTGCCATTGTAAAAAAGTGAATTCATTCCACTTTGGGCCACAAAGACTTGAAGATTTTGCGACAAAATATTTTGCAGCAAAGTAAACGCAGAAATGAAATTAGACTTTCCAGCTCCATTACTACCAATTAAAACGTTGACCTTCCTGAATTTAATATCGCACCGTTTAATAGACTTAAATCCAGATATAGTCATCCGGCTTAGCTGATCTGTTGATAGTGCCATTTAAGCACCTCCTTCAAATGCATTTGCTTCAAGTAATCCAAATTTTAAATACAGCTCTGGTTCATAATTGTTGCTTGCTGTCGCCATTTTCTTTTGCTTTATTATACCAGATGTACCCGAATCTTCAACTCCTATTATGTCGTTCGGGAAAACTTTTGTCACAAGGACTTTCACACTTATGCCCTCAAATTCTTATACACATCCTCCAAGAACACCTGCATCAGTTCCCGCTTCTTTTCGTCGTTATCAAGCAGAAGGGCAAAGAAGTCCTGATTCTGTTCATACCCAGCAATCAGGGCGTCCTGTACGGCGTCAAAATAGGCAAAGCGGAAGTCTTTCAGCGAGTTATTCCGTGCACTGTCCCGCAGATGTCCATTCTTCAGCAGAATGTCTCTCATTTGCAATGCAGACTTAGAAGCTACGTCAACATCGAAGTTTTTGTTATACGCTGCATTGATCTCGTCGATGATCTCGGACAGCTTCTTTTTCACGGCTTCATCCATAAAGACCTCATTGGGTGTCGGCAAGATAACCTCCGGCTTGGATTCAATCTCGTGTGTGTTTTCCCCAGTCTTTTTCTGACGGAAATTAGAGGCAGTGATTTTGTCCGCAATGTCAAAATCATTTCCACCGCTGCCCACTTCGATCTCCTTAACCAGGTATGAAAGGAAATTGTACTTCTTGTGCAGATCCACGCTTTCAAAGCAGGTTGCCTGAATCAGGAAACTGTAAAACCGTAGGAAACGCTTGATGGTTGCACGAATCTCCAGCTTTTCCAGTTCCGGGTGGCGATTGATGATTTGCAGGGATTTATCCAGTAGCGCCCACATCCGAGCCTTTTCTTTAGATGTTCGTTTATCCTGATACAGGTATCCGTTAAATTCCTCAATATCGTCAATATCCAGAAAGTTATACTGATCCACCTGAGCTTCCACCGCCCGGATATCCGAAGGGGTGATAGTCTCGTTCAGAATTGTCTCGGTATAGAACGGGGCAAAGGACGCTTGAATATCCTCATATTCATTTTTGAAATCCAGCACAAAGGTTTTCTTATCATAAGGCGCACATATACGATTCAAGCGAGAAAGGGTCTGCACAGCATTGACTCCCCGCAGGCGCTTGTCCACATACATAGCGCAGAGCTTTGGCTGGTCAAAGCCGGTTTGATACTTATTCGCCACCAGCAACACCTGATAACTGTTGCTGTCAAACACTTCCGGCAAATCTTCTTCCTTTATGCCGTTCATCACTGCTTCGGTGTATTCGTGGCCGTCAAGAGAGACCTTACCCGAAAACGCCACCAGTGCACGAATACCCGTGTACCCATGCTTGGAAATATAGGTTTCAAACTCGTTCCGGTATTTGACTGCTGCCTGCCGTGACGAAGTAATGACCATAGCTTTTGCTTTGCCGCCCAATTCCTGCATGATTCTGTTTTTGAAGTGCTCAATAATGATCTCCACTTTCTGAGCAATGTTGGTATCATGCAGTTCAATATACTTGGCAATCTTACGCTTTGCGGCAATCGTTTCCAGCTCAGGATCGTCCTCAATAGCCTTATTAATTTCAAAATAAGTCTTATAGGTCACATAGTTTTGCAGCACATCCAGAATGAAGCCTTCCTCAATCGCCTGTTTCATAGAATATAGGTCAAAAGCGACCTTTTTTCCTTCTTCATTCAAGCAGCCGAACAGCTGTAAGGTAGTCGGTTTCGGGGTTGCGGTAAAGGCAATCATGGAAACATTGGGCTGCTTTCCGCTACGGGCAATTTCGTCCTCGATAATATCGCCCATAGATTTTTCTTCTTCTGACACATCAACAGGGGTGGCCTCGCTCAGTTTGCGGCTCTCTGAAAGAGCATATGTCACCGCTTCCATGGCAGTTCCGGCGGTAGAGGAATGCGCCTCGTCGATGATTACGGCAAAAGTCTTGCTTTTCAGCTCCTGCACAAGTTCCTGAATGTACATGAACTTGTGGATGGTAGTCACAATAATTTTTGTATTGCCGTTGAGGGCATCCGCAAGATCTTTGGAAGTGCATTTTTCATCCATGACCTTGATCAGACCGGCCTTGTGCTCCAGTGACAGTACGGCATTCTGAAGCTGACGGTCTACCACGATACGGTCAGTGATGATGCAAACCGTATCAAAAATGACTTTGTTTTCCCTGTCGTGCAAAGAGGCAAGACGGTGGGCCAACCATGCAATGGTATTGGTTTTGCCACTGCCCGCCGAGTGCTCAATCAGATAATTTTTCTCGCTATGGTGTTCTGCGACATCTGCCACCAGCTTGCGCACGGCATTGAACTGGTGATACCGGGGGAAAATCAGCGTTTCCTTGGTAACACGCTTACCGGTATCCGGGTCTTTCTTGGTTTCTTTTTGCAGGAAAATGATTTTATCAATCAGATACAGCACTGTATCTTTTTTGAGGATATCTTCCCACATATAAGAAACATTGATGCCGTTTTCGTTGTGGGGGTTGCCCTTACCAGAGTGAATTCCAACACCACAGCCCTTATTGAACGGCAGGAAAAAGGAAGATTTTCCTTTCAGATTGGTGCACATATAGACTTCGTTCAAGTCCATGGCGAAGTGAGCCAGGCAGCCCGCCTTGAATTTCAGCAGACGGGTCTTGTAATCCCGCTCAAACTTATACTGACGGATCGCATCCTCATAGTTCTGTCCGCTGGTGTTGCATTTCAGCTCAAAGGTGAAAATGGCAATGCCGTTGAGGAAAATCACAAGGTCAATGCGCTCGCCCTCTTTGTGCCAGACTTCCTCCATCACCGAGAGTACATTCTGCTGATACAGCGCCTCCGCTTTTTGGTTGAAGGTGGTTGCAGGCTTGCGGTACATAAGGGTCAGGGATACACCGTTATCAAACTCCACGCCGTGCTTCAATACATCCAGCAGACTGCGGCTTTTCTTGTTGACCTCATTGTTGATGTAGTTGAGGATGGTCTGGCGGGTCTTGTCGCCATAGAGCTTTTCCAGCCGAGCCAATGCATCCGGCTGGGTTTCTTCCAAAAAGGAGAACAGTCGTTCTACATCCATACCGTAGCCGGGATCGTAAGCAGTAGAGGGTCGGACCTGATAGCCGTTTTCCTCCCGCAGCATTTCCAGAATGTATGCCTGATAATCTGCTCGTTCCTTTAATTGCCCTGCTTTGATAGCCATCTCACCGCACCTCCTTTACTCTTTTTTTGCCGGTAACATATTCGTAGATGAGGGATTTTTTGTGCTGCTGAAGGATGTTAAATTGATTCTCTTTTTGTAAAATTATCTGATCTACATGCAAACATTTATCATCAAGGAAATCCACGATTGTTTTTTGCTCTTTCAATGTGGATGGCAGGCAAGCTTTCAAAGCCAGTATTACGTTTACTGCCAGACCAGGCTGGGCGGCGCTTTGGGAATATTGGTTTAAATTCATTGATTGGAGCAAGTAATACAAATATTTGTTTATGATTTCTTTTGTAGGATATGTAACAACAGCGTGGTCAGTTGCCCAAAATTTCCCTGAAACCAAATGCACATTACCACAAAGTGCGCCCTGTCTACCAATTAAAACATGTTCGCCATCATTTGTGAAATTGCTATAGTAACCACGCTTGCCGTTTCCGCCATAAACAGGATAATCTCCGTCCGGCTCGATATCAGCAAAAGTTAAATTTTCCCCACTATACATCCTACAAAAATATTTTATCTTTGTTACATTCCAATGTTCCGGAATCTTTCCAATCCACTCAACGCCGCTATCTTTCATTGGCGCAGATTTGTCCAGCCCCTTGGTTACTGTTTCGGTAATCAGGGATTTTTTGTATTGCTGCAAAAGAGCAATCTGTTTTTCCAAATCTGCGGCAATGCTGTCAATCTGGGCACATTCTTTATCGAGAAAATCTGTTATGGTTTGCTGTTCGGATTTCCTCATAACTGGAATTTGTAAATTTTTGATATAATCCCAACTTGCACGTGGCATTTTTGCTCCATAAGTAGACGCATCTACCATCTTCAAAAATCCATCTGACAACATATAGTAAAATAAATATCGAATATCTCCGTTATATTCTTTAATTACAGCTAATTCGCCTGTGCAAAAGCCGCAATCATCCGCAATCAACGCTTTTGCTAAATATGGGCGTAACTTTGAAAACAACAAGTCTCCAGCTTTATATAAGTCATAAGTGCCGGCATCATATTCGCTTTCGGTTGATATATATTCACCCGTGTAACTACTGATGTTTTCAAGTCCTATGTACTTATCATCAGAGTTATAAAAGCCTTGTTCACTGCGTAGTTTCGTTACAAATCTAACTTTTGTAATACCCCATTCGTTTGGGATATCCCCAATCCAATCAATTCCACTGGGCTTCATCTGTTCTGCCATTACACTCCCTCGCTTTCCTGCAAGGCTGCAATTTTTTCGGAGAGGGACTTCTCCAGTTCCATAAACTGGGCCAGCAAATCATCTGCCTTTTCCGGCTCCTTGTACTCGTAGAAGAATCGGGTAAACGGGAACTCTGCGCCCAGTTTTTCCTTGTTGGTGGCACTTTCCTTTTTCTCCGGGTCAAATTCATAGGCCCAAATGGCATCCGGCACATGGGGATACACTTCCGCCTCAAAATATTTCTCAGGGTCCTGGGTGAGCTTGATGATCTCGGTGTCCTTGGTGGTAGTGTCCTTGATTATTTCGCCTTTGCGGTCTTTCTGCACCACGGCGGTTTTGTCCATCACCGCCAGCACCATGGCAATTCCGGTCAACCGGCTGGCAGACATTCCCTCAACCGTGCCCAGCAGGGATTTCAGATACTTTTCAAACTCACCGTAATCCATAAACACACGGTCAGAGCAGTTGGCTTCCAGAATAGTCAACACATCTGCCACAAACTGCTGGCCCGCCAGATATTTCTGGTATTTCTTCTCGTCGGCAGCGCTGCGGGGGTTCATCTCTTTCAGCTGTTCAAAATCCGTCTCATTGAAAATGCTGGAGTTACTGGTGAAGTAGCTGCTGGTCCGCAGCCGCTCGATGCTCTCCTCATCCAGCACACCTCGGCGCTGCAACGGCTGATAAACCGCATACTCTTTGTACATAAATTCCTCGTTGGGGAAAATCTTGCAGTACTTGTTTTCCTCAAAGTTGGAGTACAGCTCAGTGATTTTCTTCATGCTATCCCGGTCAATTTCCCGACGTTTTTTGCCCAAAGATTTGCGAAGGGGCTTCCACATATCCACCGCATTGATCAGCTGCACCTTTCCACGGCGGTCAGGGCGCTTATTGCGGGACAGAATAAAGATATAAATGCCGATATCGGTGTTATAGAAAAGCTGGGTAGGCAGGGCAATAATGGCTTCAATCAAGTCTTCCTCCAGCATCCAGCGCCGGATTTGGCTCTCTCCGCTGGTAGTTCCGCCGGAGAAGAGAGGGGAACCATTGGTAATGATAGCTGCTCGCCCGTTTTTCTCATCCAGCTTATTGATGGCGTGCTGCATGAACAGCAGCTGGGCGTCACCGGTTCCGGGAAGACCGTGCTCAAACCGTCCGCCCTTCTTATTTTCCTCACGGACTTTCTTCTCTTGTCCTTCCGGTGCATCTTTGCCGCCCCAGGGTGTACCAAACGGGGGATTCATAATCACCAGCCGCATCTTCTGATCCGGGAAGCAGTCCGTTTTCAGGGTGTTGGCTTCCTCATCACCCATGATGTTTTTCACATCCTGCCCTTTGATGAGCATATCTGCCAGACAAATGGCATAGGATTCGGGATTGATTTCCTGTCCAAACAAGCGCACATCCACATAGGGATTTTTGCGGCGCAGGAAATCATAGGTAGTGGACAGCATACCGCCCGAACCACAGGCAGCGTCCAGTACGGTTGCGATCTTGCCCTCATCGGTCAGCAGATCATTGCAGCCCTCTGCCAGCAGTACATTGACCATCAGACGAATCACTTCACGGGGCGTATAGTGATCACCGGCTTCGGCGTTTTCAGAAAAGCGACGGATAATATCTTCGAAAATGTAGCCCATCTTCATACTGTCTACATGGGCAGGGTACAAATCCAAATCGGAGAACTTTTTAACCACGCTGTAAAGACGGTTGCTCTTATCCATTTTGTCGATCTGAGTGCTGAATTTCAGCAGCTTTTCCAAAATCAGCTGTATATTGGCGGAAAACCCTTCAATATAGGACTTAAGGTTGGCTGCAATATTGTCGCTGTCATCCAGAAGGCGTTTAAGGGTAAATTCACTGGTATTGTAAAAGGGGTATTTAGAAACCTGGCAAAGGAGCGCAGCAGGGAGGTTGGGGTTCTGCTTGTACTTTGCCACAACTGCATCTTTGGTAGCCTCCAAAGCGCACTCAAATCGGCGGATGATGACCATGGGGATAATAACGTCCTTATATTTATCCGAGGTATAAGCTCCACGGAGAGAGTTGGCAATGGACCAGACCAATCCAACTTCCTTGCTTACGTCAATGGACGTATCATCAAACATAACTTCGTAAAAATACTTATCTCTCATTTTATGGGTTCTCCTTCACTATTCTCTTGAAAAGACGCAAACAGGGCAGCAACACTTTCGATCTGATCGGAGGTCAGATTACAGCCCTCCAACTTTCGCATTGCATCTACTAAATCCTTGTTTTGCGTGATGGTTCGGCAAACATCCGGCGGAGGAACTTTCCGAATTGCCATATACAAATGATCCATGCGACGGTGCGTGTGCAAATCCGGCTTTAGCTCCTTAATCAGCTTGTCATAGACCTCCGCTGTTGGAGCGTTAACACCGTCTTCTATATATTTCATGTTAGAACGAGGCAGACCGACCCTTTTGGCTAATTGGGATTGGCTGAGCGTTCCACGGCAATCACGAATCAATAAACCGAGTTCGATTATCATGCCCTTGGCTTGTTGATCCACAGCCACCTTGTTAGGCAATTCGGCACCTCCTTTCCATAATTGTTCTATGTTCTATAACATAGAACAATTATACCAATCCGGCATTGATAAATCAACAAAATTCATCGTTTTTCTGCGCTGTCTACAACAAAAATTTGCCCTATCCGTACGCAAAATACGAATAGGGCAAATGAAAATATTACAGGCGTTCTTCTTGTCTTGTGATATCTTTTGTTTTTGTGCTGGGTCGGAATAAATTCCACAAGCCATTTCGCTCTATCACCGTTTCGTAACGATGGAGTTTATTCCGCAAAAGTTCATTTTGCTGCTCTAAACCTGCGGTGTTGAGCTGACCACGAACGGACTTATACTCTGCCAGCTCTGCGGTCAGTGCGGTGACCTTTGCTTTCAACTCACTTATTATTTTCATCGCTGCATCCAGAGCCATTTGCAGCTTGGATTCCTTGCGCTCCTGGACATAGAACTTCTTTGCCGCAGCTGCCAGATTTTCATATTCAGAACGATCCAGCATAACTTTTGAGGAAAACGGAACGGCATGAGGTTCTATTTGCTCCACTTCCTGAACCGCAATCTGCTGTTTTTGAATCTTCTCAATCTTCTTTTCCAGAGAAGCTGCCTGCTGCTCTTTCTGCTGCGTTTGTGCAGTGAGTTGTTCCAATCGCTCCTGTTCCCGTTCCACCTTGAACTGTGTCACGGTCAAATGTTCCTCGGAACTGCCTCGTTCTCCACGCTCCACATCTGTATATCCTGCGTTGCGCATAGCTTTGAAAAAATCATCTTGGAGAACGCTGTAAGACTTCCGCAGCACGGACTTTCCATTCTTTTGGCGAATGGGCTCTCCCTGTTCATCCAATGCCGGTTTGGACAACCATTTTTTGCTGCTGCTCACCTGCATGATCGTTTCCTTGACGGTTCCCACAAGTGATTTGTCTTTGCACCTCTTGGACCAGAGGATCTGCTTCTCCACAACTGGAACATAGACCACATGGAGATGATAATGGAATACATCCTGCCCCAGTGCTTCGGACATGGCCCGGTTGCGCTCATCGGCGTGCATAACAGCGGAGAGAATATACTGTTCGCCGCCAACGATCTCTATGGCAGCTTTGTAAGCGTCCTCATAAAATTGCTTGGCAAACTCATACCCACCATGGTTATAGAAGTAGGCGGAGTTTACATCAAAAATCAATTCCCCGTAAAGGTTGGCGTCTGATTTCAGACCACGGGTGGAGATTACACCATCCTGCTCCATCTGGGCAAACATCTCTGCATATCCGGCGGTAGGCTTCTTAAAATGGATGTTCTGAGGGGTGCGTTCTGGTATAATATCTGGGTTGGTATAGGATTCCTTTTCTCGTTCGTTGTGCCGCTGGGCATTACCGATTTTGGCGGCAGTCAGGTTTACGTTTCTTGCACTGGTACGGTCAATCCCGTCGTTTCTCGCCATAGAGCTCCTTTCACGTTTGTACGGCCTGCGGGCCGGGGCGCACTTCCTGCGGAAGTGTAATAACCCACTATGATACTTTCATCCTGCGGCTGCAAAGTATCGTGGGCTCTCCGAGGGGGATGCGGCTCCTGCGGGAGCCTCCCTGGCTTGTGTGTGCTATCCACACAGCAAGTCAGGTGTTGTCGGCATCCTTGCTCTTGTAAGCAATCCTGCCGCCCACGGTTCGGGAAAATCCACCGGATTCTCCCGAACCATCCATCTCCAAATCTGCGGATTTTTCGATGGGGACGGTGGTGCGATACCAGAGTGCAACTCTGTGCAGGAAATGCAATAAATGCAGATAATTCCGGTTTCATGCTGCGGGGTTCACAATGATTTTCACATCGGCTGGTCTGCCCACCGACTGGCGTTCCGGTTCTTCCAGCCGGATGTATCCATGCCCCTCCAGTAATTCCAAAGTCGGAAAAATCTCCTCCGTTTTCTTGAAGAACTTTCCCCGACACATCTGAAAAAGCTCAGAACGCTTGATCACCGATACGTTCTTCTTTTTCAGCTTTGCCAAGACAAATTTGGCTTTCTGGATGGTTAAGTCAGTGCCCATCATGGAATAGGCGTAGGTGGAATGAGCCAGAAAGTATTTGCCGATCTGAATCGCCTTGCTCATCGTAGAAGCTGTCACTTCTGTTTTGTCATCTTCCATATCAGCACAGTGCAACAATCCCGCAATCCGGAGTACGGCACCGATATATTTGCTTGCCCAATCGGAAATTGCCTGTCCCTCGCCAACCAGAAACTTCTCATGTTCCTGAAAGTAATCGGCCATCAGGTCAAAGGCTTTTTCGGAAAGGTGTACCGTCTGGGCATCCCCATCAATTGGCAGAGCCATCAGGCGAAAAATCAAGCTACGGTAAGCGGCGGTTACTTCGGGCGGAATCGGCTGGGTACGAAATACCCGGCTGCCAATTCTGGACGGTGGGGATGCATACAGGAAGCGAGCAATCAAGCCCCGCCCGGTCATGGTGGTATTGGACATGATTTCGTCCAGCACACTGGGCTGAATTGAGAGGATAGCCGACAGTGCCGGGTGCATGATGCACTCTGCTTCACGGGTCATTCGATCCACATAAATGGCATCCCCACAATGGCCTTTCAGCCAGACATCGATATTGGATTTGTTGGAATACCGTCCTGCCATGATGTCAAAGATGCCGCCCTCGGTGGAGATCACGGAGAACACTCCGTTGTTGGCCGCCATTAAGCTGGTCAGAGCTTCACTGGAACAATCGTCCGCAAAAAAGCGAACCGGCTTTAGTTCTGGAGTTTCTTCCAGCTGCTCCTGAAGCTGCCGCAGCTCCAGCTCCATTTCCCGGCTTTCCTTGCGCTCCAGCTTCTTTTGCAGACCGGAGATCTGGCGCTCCAGAGATTCCCGCTGCAAATGGTTTTCCCGTATTTCCATGCTGTGCGCCTTGTTATATTCCTGCTCATACTCATAGAGGAATGTGGTCATATCCCGCATGACACTGGACTTTCGCTCCCCTGGGGCAGCTATCACTACTGTGTACAGACTTAAGGGCTCGAAGTATCCCGGCGTTCCCTCTATCTTGTATTTTCCTTGTAAGCAGGTAGCCAGCACACCCAGGCTGATCACCGCTGCCATGTCCGGGGCAGTCTGACTGTGTTCGGCCACCGCACTCACATAATTCCGAATCACATCCGGGAGAGCGTCTACCGGAAATGCAGGCAGATCACTCCACTGTGGCGTCAGCGGAACAATAGGTTGAAAAACCGGTGACGGCTCCGCTTTTGGAGTGTAGATCTCCCGGCAATGCTCGATTGCCTTCTGAATGGTGATTGCACCATACGTTGTGCCGGATTGCTGCCGATCCCATTTATCCCGCATCAATCCCGACTGCCGGAACATAGTGTCCATCTTGGCGGCATCCCGTCCTGTCCAAAAGGCGAGATGACTGCACAGTGCCAGATCTGCCTCTGATGGGGACGAATATCCCTCCAACGAACCGCTCCAAAGGGCTGTGAACGCTGCCCCATTCTTACTGCTTTTTGCCAGTTGCAGAAGCTGCTCCATGCTTAAATCAGAGTTTTTTGCATTTATTGCATTTTCTGCGCCTACCTCTGGCCTGCGCATGAACTTGTCCAGTAACACTTGCAGCTCCTGGGTCCGGTCACCATACTCATAATCCTCACAGCGGTTTCCGGTCACGGTGACATATTTGTTGGTTGCTCCCGCCACATAAACCTCGATTCCGGCCTGATGGTTCATAATGTAGAATCGCTTGGTATCATACTGAAAGCCTTTTGCCGAAAAGAGGATGTGCAGACCGTTTCCGCTGGGGCTGTACTCGGTATAGCTGTGCATTAAGGCCACAATTTCTGCGGCGGTCTGGGTGTAATAGCCGCTGTCCGAAACGCAGTTGTCCAGGTCAATCGCACAGATGCCGTTGAAAATGCCAATTCCAATGCCATCATATCCGCTGGCCTGCACTGCTGTTTTATAAGGTACGAAGCTGGAAGGATCGTTGCTTTTCGCTCCCAGGCCGGTTTCCGGCTGGTATGGCACCTTCGTTTTCCTCCCATTCCGTTCCTCGTACTTCCAGCAGCAGAACAGACCATTTTGTATGATGCTGTCTGGTAAAGCTGTCAAATTCTGTTCCTCCTTAAATAATTGTTGAATTTGGCAGCTGTCGTGTTATAATATCCTTGCTGAGTGATAGTCACACGGCAGCTGCCGTTTGTACTGTCCGCCAAGAGTTCTCATCTGCCAGGATGAGGGCTCTTTTTTTATGCGGTTTCCGGCTGGAAGTATCCAATTTCCTCCCACACCT
>ERZ1643251.341-NODE-341-length-73290-cov-73.536260_pt1 | contig 73290 bp, 68 predicted proteins | sample MGYA00579261_ERZ1643251 | MGnify/ENA primary metagenome ERZ1643251 (study PRJEB29033, sample SAMEA4952267) | chicken gut metagenome | biome: Broiler Chicken; feature: Gastrointestinal Tract; material: Caecum | place: Ireland | collected 2018 | study: Broiler...
AAATCAATGACAATCTTTTGAAAATTCGGCTTTAAAAAGAGTTCGTCAAGCGTCATTTTGGTATAGTTCGCCGAATGTTCATCAAGTTCGCCACAAATTAGCACATAGAGAGTATTGTTTGATATGCGACTTTTAATTTGCATACTTGCCTCCTCGCAAAAATGGTAGCATACGAAAAATAATAAAAAATGACAGCCTTTATCGAAAAAAGACTGATTTTGAAGAAGAATTATTCAAAAATTTAATAATATAACAAAAAGTAGCTTACAAATTTTTCAAACATTTTTTAATTAGTTTAAAAATTATTTTGTAAAACTTCTATCTATATGGTATATTAATTATTATAGATATTTAAAAGGACAATTTATATGAATAAGAAAAGTGATATAATCATTGTTACCGACCCGGGTGTAGATGATGCAACGGCGCTTATGTATGCCATATTTTCTAACAAAATCAACATTAAGCTTCTCTGCATTGCTGGCGGAAATTCCTCCATTGAAAACACAACCAACAATGCGCTCTATCTTATGGAACTTTTAAAATACGATGTGCCTGTGGCAGTCGGCTTAGACCATCCTCTTCGTCAAGAAAAATCTAACTTTGCTGAAAAAGTGCATGGAAAATGTGGGCTTGGTGGAGTAAATGTCAACCCGAAAAAACTTTCGACAAAACCTATCGAAACGCCTGCTTGCGACGCTATGTATGAAACGCTTAAAAAAAGCAAAAAGAAACTTTCAATTGTCGCTATTGGTCCAATGACCTGTGTTGCTGAAATGTTAGAAAAATATAATGATGCTCAAAAATATATTCAAGAAGTAATCTTTATGGGCGGATCAAAAGAAAAAATTTATGGCAGACCATATAAAGAGTTTAACATCAGTTTTGACCCAGATTGCGTCGATGTTGTAATTAAAAGCGGTGTTCCTCTTGTGATGATTCCGATGGAGCTTGGACATTTTGCCTATTTAAACAAAAAAGATATAAAGGCAGTAAAGCACATAAATAAAATCGGTAAGCTTTTTGCAAAAATGTATAAAAAATATCATGATTTCCATGTTGGAAGTTATGGCGCGGCGGTTCATGATGTTTGCACCATATATTACTTAACACACCCTAAAAATATAAAAATAGAAAAAGGTCATATAGAGCTTAAATATTACCAAGATGAAAAGGAAAAATTTGGCTATATCGACACCTGTTACGACAAAGAGCCAAACGCCTTAATTTGTGTTGATATGGATATTCTTAGATTTAAATATGACCTCTTCGACGCTTTTGACGAAACAAACTCCATTTTACAAACAAAATCCTAAATTTTTTTATAAAAATAAATCAGAAGGAGAATTATGAATAGATTTTTAAAAGATAACATCAAAATGTTATCATGCCTTTATAGCAACTATGATTTCAATGCGGTAGATGAAGAAATGTTGAAAAAAATCAACAATTTTCAATATTATGCTTACAACATCACCTCTAGCCTTGACCTAACAGACCCGCTTTCTGTGGCTTGTGGCAAAACCAAGGCGTTCGACTACAACCCTTTTAATGCGACAGAAAGTGATGAATATTTCAAAAAGCAACTCGCTTACGACACGCAACTTCTGTTAAACGATTTTTCAGCATACAAAAACGAGCATGACAAAAAAACAATCTTACCGCAAGAAACCATCATGTTAAGAAAAGCCCTCGTCACATATTTTGAAATCATGGATGACAAGAAAAAAGAAGATTATCTTAAAGCGATGAAAAGTTATATCTTAAATAACCTCGAAGAAGAGAAAGGAATAGTTAAATTTGTTGAAAAAAGGTTGGCTTTTTATAAAAGTGCCATAGATTTTCACAAGGCTGAACACAAAAATCAAAAAAATGAACTTAAACGCCTCCGAGAAGAAAAATATATCAAAAAATTTCAATCGTTAATAAACGAAGATGAAGATTATTTAAAATATGCATACGCCATTTTCTCCACCTCAAAACATGAATTATTTTCCGAAAAATAAATGCTCAAAACTTACCTTAAAAAAATGTTTGAAAAAAATCACGGACAAATCCGTGATTTTTTACTTCTTATTTTTCTTATCTTCAACAACAGTTTCGTTTTTATAAGTCCCGCAGTTTTTACAAACCTTGTGAGGAGCTTTAAGCTCATGACACTTTGGGCACTCAACAAGAGTAACTGCCTCTGCCTTAAAATTAGCAGAATTTCTTGTATTTCTTCTCTGTTTTGAAACCTTACCCTTTGGAACAGCCATTTTTCTTCTCCTTTTAGTGAATTCTAAGTTTTTGCTTTAATATTTTATACCATAAAACTCAATTTGTCAAGTTTTATTTAGACTTTTTTAATTTTTTTACAATTTCCTTTGTGTCGCGAGCCATCATAAGTTCTTCGTCGGTTGGAATAACATAAACTTTAATCTTTGAATTTTTCGCGGAAATAAGTTCAACCTGACCGCGTTTAAAGTTATTGTTTTTCTCTTTATCAAGCACAATGCCGAGAGTTTCCATATTTTCCAAAATCTGTTCGCGTGCTTCCTTACTATTTTCACCAATACCGCCAGTGAACACAATGGCATCGGTACCGTTTAAAACTGCTAGATATGAGCCAATATATTTTTTAACAGAATATGCAAGAAGGTCAAGAGCAAGCTTAGCCCTTTTATTTCCGCCGTCCGCTGCTTTGGTTGTTTCCCTGTGGTCGCTTGACACGCCAGAAACGCCCAAAAGCCCACACTCTTTATTAAGATAGTTTAGAACTTCGTCAACAGTTTGCTTTTTGTGTGAACATAAAAATTGCACAACTGTTGGGTCAATGTCGCCCGAGCGCGTTCCCATAACAACGCCTTGGAGTGGTGTGAGCCCCATAGAGGTGTCCACGCTTTCCCCGTTTTTAATTGCTGTGATAGATGAACCATTGCCGATATGGCAAGTGATGGCATTGACATCTTTGACATCCTTTTTGAGAACTTTCGCTAGTTCCTCCACAACATATCTATGGCTTGTGCCATGAGCGCCATATCTTCTTATGTGGTATTTTTCATAATCCTCATATTTAATTGCATACATGTATGCTTTTTCTGGCATAGTTGTATGAAAAGAGGTATCAAAAACGGCAACCTGAGGAACGCTTGGCATAACCTTTTTGCAAGCACGCATACAAAGAACATGCGCAGGGTTGTGTAATGGTGCCATTTCGGAAAGTTTGTCAATCTCCTCAATAACCTTATCGTCAATCAAAGTGCTTTCTTTAAAAATCCAGCCACCCATAACCACGCGATGACCGATGGCGTTAATCTCGTCAAAGCTTTTAATTACACCATTCTTTTTATCGACCAAAATATCAAGCACCTTTTTGATTGCCTCTTCATGATTTTTAGCGCCTTTAAAGATTTCTTCTTTTCCGCTATGTTTATATGAAATGAAAGGGTCAGCTAATCCTATCTTTTCACAATTTCCCTTTGCAATAACCTTTTCTTTTTCCATATCAAGAAGTTGATACTTTAAGGACGAACTTCCTGCATTAACTATTAAAATATTCATATTTTCTCCTTTTATTTTTTCTCATCTTCGCATTGTAGTGCGGTTATAACGCTAAGTATCACGATATCATTTACATTACACCCGCGCGACAAATCGTTTACAGGCTTCTTCAAATTTTGAAGAATAGGACCAACCGCATTCAGTCCGCCAATATACTGCGTTGTTTTATAGCAAATGTTGCCCGCATTAATATCTGGAAAAATCAATATGTTCGCATCGCCTTCAATTGGACTATCAGGCGCTTTGTGCTTTGAAACTTCCTTCACCATTGCAGCATCAAATTGAAGCTCTCCGTCAGATAATACATCCTTATTCTTCTTTTTGAAAATCTCGTATGCTTCGCGCACTTTGGTCACATCCTCACTCTTCGCACTACCCTTTGTAGAGTAAGATAGGAAAGCAACTTTTGGAACTCCAATTTTAAACGCCTTTGCACTTTCAACGCTCGCTTCTGCAATAGAAGATAGCGTTTGCGCGTCTGGTTTTTCGATAACTCCACAGTCGGACAAAATTAATGCTTTACCTTTTAAGAACTTGTTGTCACCATATACTAAAAAGCAAGATGAAACAGGGTTTTTGTTTTTAGCCTTAATTATTTGAAGGGCTGGTCTAACAGTGTTTGCTGTTGGAGCTTCCGCGCCTGCCACCATACCGTCAGCATATCCACATTCTACTAAAAGTGTGGCGAAGTAGTAAGGGTCCTTTTCAAGTTCATCAGCTTCTTCAATAGTCATACCCTTTTTCTTACGCTTTTCGTAAAGAGTTTTCACAAGTTTCTGCCTGTCAGGAAAAGTTACAGGGTTGACAATTTCAAATTTCTCTAAACTTTTATCGCGAAGAATAAGCGCACTTGCGTCGCCCACAAGAAGCACCTTACAAATCTTTTTCTTCTGCAAAATTTTGACGGCTTCAAGCGTTCTGTCCGAGAAGCTAACCTCAGGAAAGACAATCGTCTTTTGTTTTTTCTTTGCCTCATTTATTAAATCTTTAATCTTAAACATATTATCTCCACTTCTTTTTTATTGTCATAAAAAATAAAATATATTGTTTAAATATATTTTCAATTATAAATGTCGCACGAAAAATTGTCAAATAAAAAAGGAGTTATTTTGAAAAATCTTTTTGTAAAACCAAAAAATGATAATCTTTTAAGACTACTACTTTCATCACTTATTCTCTTTTTTATTTTTAATATGATTATAAGCCCTGCAAAATTTATAAAAGAGGGCTTAAACGGAATAAGCGCGTGGGCGTTTAATGTTTTGCCGAGCGTTCTCCCTTTTATGTTCTTCACAAAAGCACTTTCTTCGCTAGGTCAAATGGAAAAATTAACCCACCCTTTTCAGCGCGTGACAAAAACACTTTTTAACACCCCTCCAATTTCTTTTTATGCCTTTTTTATGGCGATACTCTCTGGTTATCCCGTCGGCTCAAAGATGATAGCCGATTTATATATGCAAGGTAAAATCACACAAGAAGACGTCTATCGCATGTCCGCCTTTTGCTCGACATCAGGGCCAATGTTCATAATCGGCGCGGTAGGAATAGGCATGTTTAAGAACTCGCTTGTTGGCTATATTCTTTTTCTTTCACATATCCTTTCTGCCTTTTTAAACGGACTTATATATCGAAAACTCGGCTTAAAAAACGATTACAAAGACAAGCCTCCTAAAAAAAACATATCTCAAACAACAAAAATTCAAGGCAAAAATAAGTTAAAAAATAAAGATGACAAATTTTCGCAAAAAAATACTATCAATACACAAAGCAAAAACAATGAGATAAAAATAGACTTAACCAATCAAAATAGTGATACGAATTTAAATAGAGCAAACGAAAAAACGCCTGATATCAGCGAAATAGTCCTTTCTTCCACCCTTGCCATACTGTCAGTTGGTTGCATAATCACCATATTTTTTATAATTATTGAATGTCTATCACCTATCTTCAACCTGTTTCCTGAAAATATCTCCGCCTTTCTTGAAGGACTTGTGGAGATAACAAAGGGCTGTCTAAGTCTTTCCGCACTACCAAATGTTAAACTTGCTGTGATTTTAGCTAGTTTCGTGATAAGTTTTGGCGGTATTTCCACCCTTCTCCAATCGATAACTATGCTAAGACAGGTAAAAATACCGATTAAACTTTTCGCTCTTCAAAAACTGACGCACGCCCTTCTTTCGGCACTTATCTCGATAGTGATGGTCTTGATTTTTATGTAATATAACTTAGATTTTATACCTAGAATTTATGCCTTAGTATATATTTATATTTAATCAAAAAAATCGCTAAAATAAGAAACGGAATTATTGCGCAATAATTCCGCTTATTTATTACAATATAGCAAATTATATTTAACAGGCAATCAATCTTTTTTATAAAAATGATAGCCACCAACAGCCAGCACTCTCGGACCTGTGTGCGTAGCTATGGAAAGCGACAACGGGTCAACATATGTGAAAGGAATATTTGGAAACTCCTTAATTAATTCTTGCTTAAAAATTTCAGCATTTTCATCGTTTGTAGTGTGAGCTATCGCAATTGCAAACTCACCATTCTCAACAAATTTTGAAAACTTTTTTTCTATATCCTTTTTAAGCGCTGTCACCATCTTCTTTTTTGCCGCCTTTATATTTGTCACCATGGCAAACTTGTCAAGTTTTCCGCCCTGAATTGTCAAAATCGGTTTAATATTTAAAACGGTGCCGATAGCTGCCGCCGCTGGCGTCACCCTACCACCCTGTTTAAGATATTTAAGCGTATCGACCACAAGATAAATTGTGGAATTTAAGCCATCGTTTTCAAGATAATCCTTAATTTCTTTTGCGTCAAGTCCCTCGCCTATTAATTTTAAGGCGTCAAATACGGAAGCTTTTAATGTTATTGATATACGCTTATTGTCCACCACAAATACCTTGCCAGGAAACTGCTCTTCGGCAAACCTTTGTGCTGTTTCATAAGACTGACTTAATGCACTTGACATAGGAAAATGTAGCACTTGGTCGTGCGTTTTTAATAGTTCAGCCCAAAGCTCGACAATCTCATTAATATTTGGTTGAGAAGTTGTTATTCTCACTCCTTCGCGTTGCAGGCGATAAAACTCTTCTTGCTTTAAATCTACTTCTTCATATAAAACATCATCTCCAATAATAAATGGCATAGGCACAACACTTATTCCAAGATGTTTACCTTCCTTCGGTGTGATACCACTATTACTATCTACAACGATTGCAATTTTTTTCATATTAAATTATATCTCCTTTTATTAATTCCATGAAGTATTATACACTATATGAAGCAATATTCCAAATAATTTTTAAAAAAATATTACTTAAAATATTTTAACTAAATTCTCTTGTTTTGTGTTAAACAAAGAAAAAAGATAGTTAAATATTTTTAACTTTCAACCTTCCTTCGGATGCTTTGGAAGCCCTGGCATTAAGTTTATCTTACCGCACAGTGCCACAACAAACCTAGCGCCATTTTTTAGACTTAAATCTTGCACTTTAAGGGTTTTACTTTTCTTGTCATTTTCATCAATAAGTGCGTATTGGCTTTTAGCAATAACAACCTCATAATTCTTTGCTAGACGCTCATATTTTTGTAATTTTTCTTCTGCCACGCTTGAAAATTCCACATTTTTAGCACCATACACCTTCTTTGCTATACTTTCAATTTTTTCTTTAATGCTGGCACTTTTTGAATATGCAAATTTTAACTTGCTATTCGTCATATTTTCAATCACAGTTTTGGATAGTTCCACACATCCCTTTCCGCCTTGTTCAAACGGATAACAAACACAGCAAGGCACAGGACAAACACCTTTAAACTTTTCAATTTCTTTTTCGCTATCACCCGCAAAATGGTTGAAAGCAACGACACAACTTTTATTAAAGACATTCTCCAACACATCAATATGTTTTAACACATTCTCTAATCCATGCTCTTTTATTGCTTTCATGGTGACAACTAAAACAACCACATTAACATCAAGCTTTGCCTCTCGACATTTTAAATCAAAAAACTTTTCAGCTCCAAGGTCAGCACCAAAACCCGCCTCGGTGACGACAAAATCGGAAAATGTGAGAGCCGTCTTTGTGGCAATAACACTATTCGTTCCCTGTGCTATGTTTGCAAAAGGTCCACCATGCACAAAACAAGGAGTTCCCTCCGCCGTCTGGACTAAATTTGGATACATAGCATCCTTTAAAATCTTCATTAATGATTTTACAATTTTTAAATCCTTGGCGTAAACAAACTCACCCTTACTATTTTCTCCTATTATGATGTCGCCAAGCCTTTTTTGCAAGTCCTTTTCATTTTCAGACAAGCAAAGAATAGCCATAATTTCACTCGCTGGCGTAATCACAAAACTATCATGGCGAGGATGATTATTTTTTAACTTTTCTTCATTTATCGTAATTTCTCTTAACGCCCTATCGTTCAAATCCATACAACGCGGAAAAGTGACCTTTTGAATATCAAGTTCATTGCCCTGATATATGTGATTGTCGATATTTGCGCATAGCAAATTGTTCGCAGTTGTAATCGCATGCATATCGCCGGTAAAGTGCAAGTTTATGTCGTCTGCTGGTTCAATAGTGGAATTGCCTCCACCGGTGGCACCGCCCTTCATGCCAAATGTAGGTCCAAGTGATGGCTCTCTTAAAGCAAGTGAAACTTTCTTTCCCAAACTGTTAATAGCGTCAGCTAGCCCAATGGAAATTGTTGTCTTCCCCTCACCGCTCTTAGTCGGCGTCATAGCGGTGACTAAAATAAGCTTTCCTTTTGGCGCGCATTTTAGATTTCTAATCTTCGCCTTATATCTTCCATAGCACTCCACATCCTCATCGTTTATGCCAATTGATTTTGCAATTTTAACTATATCTTTCATAACGCCTCCTAAAATCTCACTTCTTTTATAAACTTATAAATTAGACATCTTTAAGCAATTTTTAACGATAATAAAGTTTTTCTCAAATATTTCGTGATGAGTGACAAGTCAAAAGAATAATTTGATATTTTTGCGATAAACTTTTTAAAATATGCCTTACAACCTCTAAATTTTTATCGTCAAGATTGACAAAAGGGTCGTCTAAAACGATAAAAGGTTTTTCCTTTGAAAACACCAAATCAATTAATGCAAAACGCTTGCAAATTTCCACTAGGTCCTGCACGCCCGCGCTAAGAAAACCTTCTTCAAACATATTTTGTTTTAAATGAACATCCAAATTACCGTCAACGATAAGCTCATCATCTATAATAAATTGTTTATAAAATTCATCGAACTTTTGTTGCACAGGCAAAACATATCTTGATGATAAATTTTCAGATGATGACAAAAGAAAGTTTTGTGTTGTCTCTAAAATTCTAATCTTATCGTTTAATTCTTCACTCTTTTCCGTATCTGCTTGAAGCCTGTCATCACATTCTGTTAACGGCAAACCATCTAATTCATTTTGGTAATGTTTTAAATCATTTTGCCTTTCAACAATACCTCTTTGAGCATCATTAATTTTGCTTACAATTTCCTCATAATATCTCACGAAATTTTGTGGCGAACCATTAAAAAGTAGATTTATTTGATTGTCTATCTTTTCAATTTCCGCCTCTTTTTGCTTTATTTTTTCGAATTTTTCTGTGTTTTTATCAAAAAAATCACTTTTTTTCAATTTTTTTTCATTTTTAAGGCTATTATTTTTCTTTTTTTGTTTTAGAAAAACTACCAACATTATAATACCTAAAATCAACATAATAGGACATAACGCTATGAAGGCGATAAACTTAAAAGCAAAAAACAGCCCTATCATCGCAATTGACAACACAAAGAAGATGACAGATAAAACTAATGTCGTCTTTTTGAGCTTAGGCTCTTCTTTTTCTTCCTCTTGCTGAGCGACAATCACTTCGTTTGAAGCTTCATTAAGATACATCGTTATCGCATTTTTTTCTGTCGTCAATTTTTCGTATTCTTTTTGTTTTGCATCTAGCTCGTTTTTAATATTTTGATAAGTTTTTAATTTCTCCTCGCATTCAGCAAGATAATTTTTTGTGATGCTAATTTTATTTGTCAGAGCGTTTTCTTTTAATTGCAACTCTCTCAACCTCGCCTTATCGCTTTCAAGGTTCAAGGTTTTAAGTTCGCTTTTCAATTCTCTAACCTTTTGTTTAATCTTTTCAACCGCCTTAGAGAGTGCGTCGACATCATCACCATATAGTTTACCTGTTGAAAGTGACGCCTTTATGTCATCGTTTATCTCACTTGTCAGTTCCTTTTGTCCGAAAAATATGGTCGCGTCAAAAGTTTCCTTTCCAACACCAAAAAGTTCACGGCCAATACTTGAAGAATATGCCTCACTCCTCAAATTGTTTTCAGCATTAAAAAGGTAAAATTCATCAAGCGTAGCGGTGCGGTTGAACACACGCCTAATCTTAAACACGCCCTTTTCTGAAACAAAAACAAGTTCTCCACCAAACTTTCCGCCCTCGAAAGGTTGATATTTTGTGCGGTCGGTGAGTTTGCTATTTTTTCTTGCGTTTGCGCCAAGACCATAAAACATTGCCTTGATAAAAGAGGCAAGAGTGGTCTTCCCATAGCCATTTTTCTCGCAAATTGAGGTGATATTTTCATTAAAAGACACATCAACATTCTTTAATTTGCCAAATGCGTCTATATGGCAAGATATCAATTTCATAAAAGTATATCCTCCCCTTTAAGCGCTGACAGCCCAATAGTTGCTACCTTTTCTTTTTCTAAATCAGTGAGGTCGCTTGCAAATACTTCCTTCAAAAATTCGCTTTTTAAAGACAAAACTTCTTCCTTATAGCTCTCAAAGTCATACAGCGTGGTTGTTTCGTCCACTATATCCAAGTAGAAAAACTTGCCGTATAGATTTTGTTTAATTAACTCCGCCTCAACAGGGTTATCTTCGGTGTGTTTGCCTTTTAATATAATCTTCACAAGGTCAGTTTTAGAAAGTTTTGAGGCAATTTCTTCCACCTTCTTCATAACCTGAAAATGGTCGATGTCAGGCGTCAAAGCAATTTCAATTTTCCTATAATCATACTTACTAAAAGGAATGAACTCTCGTTTGTATCTTTGACCGTCTATCTCTAAAAGATAAAAGCCCTTTTTCTCTCCGATTTTTAATGCATCGTTAAAACTTTTACCTTCCAAACATCCGCTATAAGCCCAAATACCGCGATTGTCAATTTTCCCCTCTTGTTTTAAATGTATGTGACCGAGAGCTAAATAGTCGATATTTCTTCCCTGCAAATTGTTTGTGTAAACGCCATTAAAATATTCATCAGTGGCATTTATAGGCTGATGTAACATTAAAATATTAAACCTATTTTTGTCAAAATCAATAGAGGTATAGAATAGATTATGCACATACCTAGAAAGCGAAGCTCCGCCAATAGTCACACTTTCGCCCAAATCGACTTTTGAAAAATTCTCTTTAAAAAAGATAAAATTTTTTGGCATTTCGTCCTCTGAAAAAGGACAAAAGTTTGCGTCATGATTACCATAAATATAGAAAAATTTGATGTTAGGATGACTTAACACCACCTTTTTAAATAAGTTTACTGAATTTTTGCTAGGCGTTGGCACATCAAAGGTATCTCCGCATAGAAGTATTGCACTTACGCCATTTGTTTCAGCATAATGCACCAAATCAAAAAAGTTTTGAAGAAGTTGATTTCTCTTCAATTTTCGCTCGTCCGCGCCCAAGCCTTTTAGCTCTTTAATATCAATATGAATATCTGCACAATGAATAATTTTCATAATCTAATTATATCAAATTCGCACAAAAAGACAAAATGAAAAGTTAAAGTTGATAAAAATTATCTTTAAAATATTATAAAGAATAAATAATAAATTGTATAATCTAAAAACAAACAATCAAACATATAAAATGACACAAAAAAATTTATAAGCCTAAGCCTATAAATTTCTTTTTCTTTATTTTTTAGATTTCTTTGACTTTTTTGTGTCGTTAGCTTCAACCACTTCCACTTCTTTGACTTCAACCGCTTCGGTTTTTTCTTTATCCTCAGTTACCTCTTCCTTTTTCTCTTCTTTACTTTCAGTCTTAGCCTCTTTCTTTTCTAGTCTTGCTTTTTCTTCTTCCTCTTTCTTTAAGGCTTCGGCTTTAAGTTCCTCTTCACTCTTGAAAACGGTGTAGATAGCATAAGCGTCAACAGTTAAATAACTCTTTTCTTTTCCGCCTGTTTCAATAACAACAAGTTTTTGCGTTTCGTCAAATTTAAGTTCGGTAATAGTTCCATAAACTCCACTTGTTGTAAGCACCTTATCGCCAACTTTAAGCGAATTTGTCTGCTCTTGAATTTTCTGTGTTTCCTTTTTGTTCTTGCTGTTCATCATGATAGGAAGAGCGATTAACATCAAAACAACAATACCAATCAAAACATAGTTAATGACATTTTCCATGAATATTCTCCTTTATTTAAAATAGAACCCCATTAAAAGGATTAAGAAAATCACACAGAGCGGAATCGCTAGCTCATTGATACCCATGAAATTTTCTCCTTTTAATAGTAACATAATTTACTAAGATTTTCCAAACGAAATTAAGCGAAAAATGAAATTTTTATAATTTTATTAGCAAAATTTCTTCGCCGTCTTGTTTCGTTACACATTCTAGCACAAAATTTAAGTTGCGTCAATAGGGAAAATTTTTTATTTATTAAATGTAACCGCTCTAAACCTACCATAATTGAGAAAAAATAGCAATAAAAGTATTGCTAAATTTTCTTTGTCTTTATCTCTTCTTTTAAGCGAGCGATAAAGTCGTTTAGGTTAAGCCCACTCTTATTTTCATATCCGCGTCCACGAATGGAAATTGTCTTATTCTTCTCTTCTTCATCGCCGACAATTATTAGATATGGCACTTTTTCGTTAAGCGCCTCGCGAATTTTATAACCTATCTTCTCGTTTCGGTTATCACTCTCTGCTCTTAAACCATTTTCGCGAAGCGTTTTTGTAATCTCATCGACATAACCTGAGTTCCTTTCAGTTAAAGACAGCACCCTAACCTGCTCTGGCGAAAGCCAAAGTGGAAATGCACCAGCAAAATTCTCAATGAGTAAGCCGATAAAGCGGTCAATTGAGCCATAGATAACTCTGTGTATCATGATAGGACGATGTTTCTCTCCGTCCTCGCCCGTATATTCAAGCTCAAAGCGTTGAGGAAGTTGGAAATCAAGCTGAATTGTTCCGCATTGCCATGTTCTGCCTATCGTATCTTTCAAATGAAAATCAATCTTAGGTCCATAGAATGCGCCATCTCCTTCATTCACAACATAGTCAAGTTTAAGCTCGTCAAGAGCATTTTTTAGAGCGCTTGTTGCCATTTCCCAATCTTCATCGCTACCCATACTATTTTCTGGACGCGTAGAAAGTTCAACATGGTAAGTAAAATTAAAAACTTTATAAACTTCGTCAATTAGCGCCACAACATTTTTAATTTCATCCTTAATCTGAGTTGGTGTCATAAAGATGTGAGCGTCATCCTGTGTGAAACTTCTAACTCTGAGTAGCCCACCAAGCTCGCCCGACTTTTCATATCTATGCACAGTGCCAAGTTCGCCAAGCCTCAAAGGTAGTTCCTTATATGAATGAGGTTCGCTTTTATAAACAAGGACGCCACCTGGACAATTCATAGGCTTAATAGCATAAGTCTCTTCGTCAATAGTAGAGAGATACATGTTGTCTTTATAATGGTCCCAATGCCCCGATGTTTCCCACAGATGACGATTAAGCATGATAGGCGTCATTATTTCCTTATAGCCCGCTTTTGTGTGAATTTGACGCCAATAGTCTATAAGCTCATTTCTAATAATCATACCTTTCGGCAAATAGAAAGGAAATCCCGGTCCTTCTGGCGAAATCATGAATAGTTTAAGTTCCTTACCTAACTTTCTATGATCGCGCTTTTTCGCCTCTTCAATCATATTGATATGTTCGGCAAGTTGTTTTTTATCTGGATAAGCATAGACATAGACGCGTTGTAGCATCTTGTTCTTTTCACTCCCTCTCCAATACGCGCCGTTCACAGCGTGAATTTTGTAGGCATAGTTTTGTAATTTCTTCGCACTCTCAACATGAGGTCCTCTACATAGGTCAAAAAAGTCCTCGCCAGTGTAATACAAAGATACCTCTTCATTTTCTGGTAGTTCATTTATAATCTCAGTCTTATATTCGTTTCCTTTGAAAAGTTTTAGTGCCTCTTCTTTTGAAACAACTCGGCGCGTAAAATCTTCGCCTTTATTAATAATCTCCCTCATCTTCTTTTCAATCTCAGGGAAGTGGTCAGGTGTCAAGTTGATGTCAAGGTCGATGTCGTAATAAAAGCCGTCATCAATAGCGGGTCCTATTGTAAGTTTGGTGTTTGGATAGAGGCTTGTGAGCGCCTTTGCTAAGATGTGAGCAAGTGAATGTCTTGCCTTTTCAATTTCTTCTTGTTTCTTATCTTTTTCCATATTTATCTCCTTTTTTCACGCTTCAAGGACAACAAAAAACGCCCTTAAAACAAATAGTTTTTAAGGACGATTAAATAACCGTGGTTCCACCTTAATTGCACGAAAATCGTGCCACTCTTTAAAAGCATCTTCAAGCGCAAAAGTGGTTTCGTTTTTAAGTTTCATCAAAGTTTTTCACCAAACAACTCTTCTCTGTGCATGACAACTTAAAACTACTTGTCTTTCACTAAATGCACTTTTATTATATGCCCTACAAAAAATATTGTCAAGCATTTTATGAAAATATTTTTTCCATACTCTTATTGTAATTAACTTTAATGCGCTCAGAAAATATTTTGGTTAAAAAATCAACTGTCGCATCCTCTCTATCACAATAGAAGTTTATTTTCTTAGGAGAAAGCTCGATTAAGGTCGACACAAGTGCTTCGTTATTAAGGCTATCAAAGCACTCATCTGCCATAATGCTGTAACCATTTTCCTTTTCAAACACCGAAATCTCGTTTTCTTTAATCTCTAAGTTGTCCACCAAAAATTTGAGTAGGTCATAGAACGCGTCATCGCCGATAAGATAGTCGCTGTTCTCGTTGGCAAGAAGCACAAGCTCACCCCACTTATCGCGAAGAGCCTTTAATTTAAAGTCGTAAAAGGAGTCTAAGTTTAGCGTGCTTTTAAGCTCTAAGTTTTTACTTATAATGAACAAGTCTGTCTCTCTATCAAAATTCATAAGCGCCTTTTTAAAGGCAGTTAAACTTATCTTCTCATGGCTCGGCAGACATAAATTTTCTTTTAAAAATCCGTCTTTATAGTTTGAACAAATCACCTTTATGACATTCTTCTCTAAGATGTTTATAAGACGATTTTTTTCTTCCATAGGACAAGCAAACATGATATTAAAAACACCATATTTTTCATAACAAGTAAGCACAGTTTGACCGTCAAGTTCCTCTTTCATAGACTGAAAGATGCTTCGTGCCACATCAAGTCGATAAGTTGATAAGCAAAATTCCCACATAAAAGCTCCTCACAAACAGCGATATTGCGCAAATTATCAATAAGACACGCAATCTTAATTCTATTTTATGCAAGGAATTTAAAAATACTCTTAAAATTTTTAATTTATGTTAATTGTTTGACATTAATTAATTTTTTGGTTTAATATATATTTAGAATATTATATAATTTAATCGTGAATATTAAGTTTAAAAGGAGCAGAAAAAATGAAAGTATTATCTAAAAAAAGTTTTTTGTTATTGTTAGTCGTTCTTATTGCTCCTATTTTCCTTTTGGTTGGATGTGGAGAAGTGCAAACTTATAACATAACCGCCACCACAAACTGCCAAAACGGCAATGTCACAGGCATGGGAAGGTATGATGACGGAAGTAGAGTGACATTGACGGCTAAGGGAGTGAATAACAAAAAGTTTATCGCTTGGGTATATCAAAATAAAACAATTTTAATTAGCGACAACGCTTACACAATCGAAACCTCGGCAGATAACATGATAAGCACATTATCATTTACAGCATCCTCCTACACAAGCGACAATTATACTGCAATATTCGAAGATGCTAGGCAAATGTATTACACAGTGTCCTCCTATCGCGTTGTTGAGCATGCCGAAAACATAGATATTCCAGAGGAAGATATAGAAAATCAAGATATAACTTGCACAGGAAACTTATCTATTAGTATAGGAGAGAATGCGCTAAGTTATAGAGATGTTATAAACTTAACAAACCAAAGCTTTTTAAACACCACAACAACATTTGCAGAGATTAGAGACGTGTTCAGTTTTAATAACCAAGCCCCATATTATATTAAGTTTGCATTCTCATCTGGCAATTTCAAAACAAGCAAAACTATATCTTTAACATACGGAAAGTCTGGCGAACAAGATGACGTTGATATTGAATTTAAAACTGATGGCGATATAGTTTTAACCTACACCTTTGATATGAATGAGAAAGAAATCGAAGAGACCCCAAGTGAAGATACGCCAAGCGAAGAAACCCCAAGCGAAAAGATTTTAACCACACTCATTCTCACCCTTTGCCCTTTAAGAGTTAACATATAAATTTAATATTATTGTGTTTTATATAAAAAATTAAACTGCATACCACACAATATATAGTGTAGTATGCAGTTTTTTGATGCTCTTTCGTAGAATATGTCGCTACTTAAATTTTTCGGGGCCCCAGCATGTGTCCGACGTCGAAGAATCTCATAAACCAAGCTGTGTTTCTCATCCCCTTCAACACACTCAGTGCGTTTTGTATGTTTAATCATAACGCCTAGACCTTATCATGTTCACTCCGCGCACGGAAGGCACGCAGAATGCGTGCGCCTTGCGCAAGCAAGGCAAAAATTTTAGCACGCTAAAATTTTTACTTCCGTGCCCTAAGAGACATCGCCTGTCACTTTATTCAGTTCATCTTCGCCCTTTAAAAAGTCTGGAAGTTCCTCAGTTTTAAGCTCGAACTCATTATATAAACTATCGCCTTGATTTTGAGCTTCCTTAATTTCATCTTCATTAATCACTCTAATTCTCTCCAAAAGCTCTTCGTAGTCTGGAAGGTCTGCGAGGTCTTGGAGATTAAATCTTTTTAAGAAGTTTTCGGTAGTGCCAAAAAGAAGAGGTTTTCCAACTGCATCCTTGCGCCCGACCACTTCAATCATATTTTGTTCGCTAAGTATCTGCACCGCATAGTCACTATTAACGCGCCTAATGTCTTCTATTTCAAGCTTAGTGATAGGTTGTTTATAGGCAATAATTGCAAGCGTTTCAAGTGCCGCACGAGTAAGGGAACGCTCTCTAACAGGATTTAAGACCTCACTTATATAATCTGCAAACTCTGGATTTGAGCAAAGTTGGACTTTATTCTTAAACTTAATAACATGCACGCCCTTGTCACCGCTATACTCAGCACAAAGTTCGTTTATCACCTCATCAAGTTCCTTAGGTGTGATTTCTAGTTTTTGTAAGATAAAATCTTTGTCGAGTCCATCGCCCGCAACAAATAGAATTGAAAGCACAATTTCTTTAAGTTGTTTTTTATTTTCCACCTTCATAATTACACCTCATTTGCCGTTATCACAATTTCGCCGAAAATTTGACTTTGAAGCACTTTCACCGTTTGGAGTTTCAAAAGTTCTAAAAGTGCAAGAAAGACATTAATAAGTTCACTTTTAGACATATCGTCTTCAAAAAGTTCTTCAAAAGTAAAACGCTTTCTTTCTTTTGCAAAATTTCTGATAGAGATGATTTTTTCTGCGACAGTAAACCTGTCTTTAACAATCTTTTTAGGCTCATCAGGTTTTGCTACCTTCTTTAATTCTTCTTTCATCAAAAGTTTAGCAAAAGCATCCAAAAGTTGTTCAAGCACCATATCCTTCATCACAATCTTAACTTTTTCCGTTTCCTTGCCTGGCGCTCGGTAAAACTTATTGACATCTTCAATCTCTTTCAATTCTTTTCCCGTCTGCTTAAATAGCTCGTATTCTTTAAGGCGTCTGAGTAATATTGCCTCATCATCCTCTTCATCATCAGGAAGCGCCTCTTGCTCAACAGGTAAAAGTTTTTTAGACTTGATTTCAATAAGCGTTGCAGCAATGGTGATAAACTCACTCGCTCTATCCATATCAATGTTTTTTAAATCTTGCATATAGTTAAGATACTGCTCTGTAATATCAGCAAGTTTAACTGTGGCAATATCCATCTTTGCCTCTTTGATAAGATGCAAAAGTAAATCTAATGGTCCCTCAAAGTTGTCCAGTTTAAAACGATACTGGTCGGATGATAAAAGCATATCCGATTGCTCGGCGTTTTCTTCATTTATTAAGTTTTCTTCTTTGATAGTATCATCCATGAAAATATTATAACAAAATAGCTTTTCACATTGCAAGCGATTAAAAATAAAATTAAAATTTTTCAAAAAAAAGAAAAGCGTGTATTTAAACACGCTTAACACTTAGAAGAGAATTTGGTTAAAATTTTTATTTTGTAAGAAAACTTCGCTTTTTATCAAAATTTAACCTATTTTTTAATTTTTTTATTAAAAATTAAGCTCTTTTTAAACATTTTTCGTATTTTACCAATTTTCTGCAATCTTGTTAAGATTATCAAAGTATGAGTTATGCTTCACATCTTGCCTTATTATTACATCAATCTCTTTAATAACATTGCCGTCCTTTGTCAACACAACACTCCCGACCTTATCACCCGCTTTCATCGGAGCTTTAACAAAATCTGGCAATTTGAATATTGTTTCATATTTTTCATCGTTGCCTTTTTTGACAACCGCTGTAAAGTTTTCATTTGCAAATAGTTCAATTTCTTCCACCTTACCTTTACTTACAGGAATGACTGAAAGCGCAACATCCTTGTTTATTAAAAACTTATTTTCAAAATTGCTGAAACCATAATTTAATAGTAGAGAAGCCTCATTAAAGCGCGTCTTACTATTTTCCGCTCCAATTATGCAAGAAATAAGTCGCATATCATTGCGCTTTGCCGAAGCAGTCAGACAACAACCTGCCTCATTGGTTGAACCTGTTTTTCCACCATCACAACCTTGGAAATATCTTATAAGCTTATTTGTGTTGACAAGTTCTGTTTCTCTTCCTGATGGATGAGTTAAAGTATCCATCCAAATGCTAGAATATTTGTGATATAGGTCGTGCTTTAATATTTCACGCATTAAAAGACAACTGTCCTTTGCACAAGAATATTGCTCTGGCGCTGGCAAGCCTGTGCAGTTGACATAGTTAGTGTCATTCATACCAAGCTCTTTCGCTCGCCTGTTCATGCGATTGACAAAACTTTTTTCATTTCCGTTGAAATATTCAGCAAGCGCGACAGACGCGTCATTGGCGGATGCCATAATAACAGACTTCAATAAATCTTCAAAAGAATATTCAACATAAGGGTCAATAAACACCTGACTTCCGCCCATACCAGACGCATTTTCAGAGGTAGAAATCATCGTGTCAAGATTGACATTGCCCTCATCAAACTCTTCAAGAGCAATGAGTATTGTCATCATCTTAACCATACTGGCAACTGGAAGATGAACAAGAGCGTCCTTCTCAAACAAAACCTCGCCACTTGAATAGTCCATAAGTAGTCCGCTTTTAGACGAGAGTTCAACATCACTTTCGGCGTGCGCGATATGTAGTGGCGAAGTAAGCAAAAAGGAAAACGCCAACACTAAAAGCAAAAACGAAGTAAAAAACTTTTTCATATAAACTCCTTTTCTCTATTTTTCGCAAAAGAAAAGAATTTATACAATAATTAATATAGAACAGACAATGTCTTTCATCCTAAACCTGTCGAAAGTTATAAGTGAATAAAAACACATGAAGCGTCATACTTTTATTCGCAAAAACTCTTTTAAAATTTAAAAAATAGCAAAAAACATTCAAAAAACATGATTATTTTACCAAAAAAGTTAAAAAATAGTGTGTTTTTTGTTTTTTAAACTCTATCAAAAGACAAATTTATCGCCTCGTTCTTTTTTAGGCTAAACCTTGTCACATTGTTTATGTTAAAAAATTTAGTCTTTCCGACCTGCAAAAACTTTTCAGTGCCGAAAGACACCAATATTTTCTTATAATACTCACCATTAAAAACACCAAGCTCTTTAAGTCCGATTTCTTTAAAAGGAACAAAAGAAATCTTCTCCTTTCCTTTTATAAAGAGAGAACGATAGGTCATGTATTTGTCTATCAATGTTTTATCACTTTCAAAATTTATCCATTTTAACCAAATCTTTTTTGGAAGAGTGTTATTAAAATATTGGTCAAACTTTGGATTTTTCGTCTTTACTTTTAAGTCAAAAAGTTCCATGTTTTTGTTCAAAGAAATATTAAACAATTTATCAAATTGCCATTTACCTTTTAACGGCGACCTTTTGTTTGACAAATTGAAAAACAGCACTCTCACGCCTCCCGCCTTCAAATTAAAACTCAACTTTAAGAAAATGGTGGCATAGCAAGAATTATCTAAGCCGTCAATCATAGAATAGCTGACTTTTGCATTAGGACTGACATAGTTGAAAAATAACTTTTCGCCATTCTGTAAATTGTCTATTGAAAAATAACCATTGTGTTTTTTAAAGATATAATAACCTCGTTTTAGTGGAAAATTTAACGAAATATTGACTTTTTCTTCTTTTTCAGAGTTGTTTTTTAAATTTATATATATGTTATTTCCATTTATCAAAAATTCTCTATACAACAAATCTATCGAATTGGTTTTTTCTTCTGCGCACAAACAAAATTCTTTATAATTTGGGTTTAACACAACATCATTTACTTTGCAAAATTTTTCTTTGTAGATGATATTATAATTGGTTTTTGCTTTATAGTTTATGTTTAACTTACTTATCATATTTAAAAACGCCATCTCTTGATTTCTGCTATAAAGAATAAGATTTTTTAGTTTAGATAGCTTTCTCTCTTGTTTGTTGGTTAAAATTTCAATTGGCACTAACAGATTAAAATTTTCCTCTTTTAGCGCCTCCTTAAAAGCATAAATTAAATTGTCGTCAACAGCGTTCTCGTAGACAAAAATAGGATAATCTAAATTTATTCCATGACTAAACAATACCGTCCGATTTATGTCAGCAGAAAAACAAATCGGAGCATGAAATCGCACACAATTTAAAATAAATTCCTTATATTTCAAAGCTATATCTTTTTTTATCATAAAGTGATTTTTGCATAAATCAGTCCTTTTTAAACAAAAAATTAACTATTTTTTTAATTTTTAAGCCGTTTTAAGTTAATTTTGTTCGGTTTTTATAATTTTAAAAAAATTGATTAAAATTTAATAATTTAAAAACACTATAATTAGGAGGATTTTATGCTCACTTTTTTCGCCCTTATTTTAACAATCTTAGGTTCCATAAACTGGCTTCTTATTGGTCTTCTTCAATACGATTTTATTGCTGGACTTTTTGGTTTTCAAGCGAGTATGTTTTCACGACTTTGCTATATTCTAATAGGCGTTGGCTGTCTTTATCTCGTTATAAGAATTATAGTTAACAAAGGCTCTTTAAAAGTATATGAGAAAAAGAAAAAGAAGAAAGAGGATTTAAGTATGGCTAACGCTGAGGCATCCAAAGAAATAGAACATAAAGAAGATTAGGCTTTTTAATAAACAGGCAAAAGATTTCAAAATTTTATATGCAAAATTTTCGCCATCATTAAATTTTTTATTAAAGAAATTTGACTTTATTTTAAAATAAGTTTATCCTTATATAGCAAAGGAGAAATTATGATAACACTTGTTATTTTAGACGGCTTTGGTGAACGAAAAGATAGTTATGGTAATGCCATAAAAAACAACACACCACACCTAGATAAACTAAAAAAGAAATACCCTCACACACTATTAAAGGCAAGCGGAGAGGCCGTTGGGCTTCCTGCTGGACAAATGGGCAACTCGGAAGTTGGCCACCTTACGCTCGGCGCTGGCAGAGTGATATTGCAGGACCTCGCGCACATCAATCATGATATCGAAACGGGCAAATTCTATGAGAATCCTGCTCTTATCAAAGCACTCACCCACGCTGAAAAAAATAATTCCTCTCTTCATGTTATGGGATTATTTTCCAATGGTGGCGTTCACTCAACCTTGTCGCACCTAGACGCCATTTTGTCATTCAGTAAAAACTTTAAAATCAAAAACATCTATGTCCACGCCTTTATGGATGGAAGAGATACCGGCATTAAAGACGGCATCAAATTTATGAGCGATTTTGAAGACCGTTATAAAGACACGAATATAAAAATCGGCACAATCATCGGCAGAGTTTATGCTATGGACAGAGAAAAGCGTTTTGATAGACTCAAAATAGCCTATGAGCTTTTAACCGAGGGTAAAGGCACAAAGTTCGAAAACGCTACAACCGCTTTAAAGACAAAATATGACGAGGGCTTGACCGACGAATTTATGGAACCTTGCGTAATTGATGAAAATGGAATAATCAAAGATGATGACAGCGTCATCTTCTTCAACTACCGCACCGACCGAGCTATCGAACTTTCCACCGCCTTCACAAAGGAAGATTTTAAAGAATTTGAAACTAAAAAATTTAAAAATCTGCTATTTTCTACCATGACCGAATATTCTGCCGACCTTAAAGACTTGAACATACTCTACCCGCCTATAATCGTCAAAGATAACCTAGCAAGCGTCATTTCAGAGGCAGGACTTAAACAATTTCACACCTCAGAAACCACCAAATACGCTCATGTCACCTTCTTTATCAATGGCGGTATTGAAAAAGCATATAGTGGAGAAGACAGAAAACTTATCGACAGCATAAATGTTAAGGATTTTTCAAAGTTTCCAAAAATGCGTGCGCTTGAAATAACTGAGGCTGTGATTGAGGCTATTCATTCACAAAAATATGACTATATTTTAGTCAACTTCTCAAATCCAGATATGATAGGTCACACAGGCAATTTCGACAGCACTAAAGAGGCGATTGAATGTGTCGATAAATGCGCCTACGCTGTTGCACTTGCCACGCTTATGGTTGGTGGAGAATGCATCATAACCGCCGACCACGGAAATGCCGAAGAGATGTTCGACAAGAAAGGCAACAAGATAACCACACACACAACAAATCCTGTGCCATGCATCTTAGTCAGCGAAAAAAATAAAAAGGTTAAACTTAAGAAAGGTAAATCTCTAACCGCAATCGCGCCAACCGTTTTAAAGCTTCTCGGTATCACCCCGCCAACCACCTACGACGAACCTTTGTTTTAAAAAACAAAAACAGATTGTTAATATGCTAATAAAAAATAAGTCACGCCTATTTAGGCGTAACTCTTTTTTTGTTCTTTTTAGAATTCTAAATCTCTGTCTGAAATTACATTTCTCTTGCTTTTTCTTCGTCTTTTTTAACAAATTTGCTAAGATAGTGAGCAAAAGGTTCTCTTTTTGTTTCTCTTAAATATGAAATGATTTCGTCAGCTCCTGCTGATTTAAGCACTAAATTTAAAAGACCAAAGTTTTTCTGATTTGCAAGAACATGCAATGCATCGATAGTTCCTTCATATCTTTTATCCATATTTTTCATTTTGACCTCCTTTTAACTATTTTCAACCGAATGTAGAGTCTATTATACCATAAATATTTTCTTTGTCAATAGCAAATTTTAAAATATTTTGCTATATTCGTCGTTTTTTGCAAAACTAAAAGAGGGTTGAAATTAATGTATGCCTAAAAAAGAAGTTTTATGATAAAAAAAATACGCCTTGTAAGCGTATTTTTTTTGAAACACAAAATTTTGATTAATATTAAATATTCTTAAATTACTGTAATTCAACAACAGCGCCAGCTTCTTTGAATTTAGCTTCGATTTCTTTTGCTTCGCTTGTTGCAACATTTTCTTTAACCATCTTTGGAGCACCGTCAACAACAGCCTTAGCTTCTGAAAGTCCAAGACCTGTAACTTCTCTAACCACTTTGATAACAGCGATTTTGTTAGCTCCAACTTCCTTTAAGAAGATGTTGAATTCGCTCTTTTCCTCAGCGGCTGGAGCAGCAGCGCCAGCAACAGGAGCAGCTGCAACTGCAACAGGAGCAGCAGCAGAAACACCAAATTCTTCTTCCAAAGCTTTAACAAGCTCAGAAACTTCAACGATAGTTAATTTTTTGATTTCTTCAACAAGATTTTTAATATCAGCCATTTTATTTTCTCCTTTTAAAATTTTAAATTGCGATTTTTGTTATTTCGTTGCAATCGCATTCAAAGCAACGGCAAGCCCACGAGTTGGAGCTTGTAAAACTCTGCATAGTCCTGTGATAGGATTGTTCAAAGTTCCAAGAAGTTTTGCAATCAACTCTTCCTTTGATGGGAGTTTTGAAAGCGCTTCAATGTCGCTAGCAGAAACACTAACTCCATTTAAAATTCCAAATTTGATAGCCATTTTTTTAGTTTTTCCGATTGTGTCGCAAAGGATTTTTGCCGGAGCGACCTCATCAGCATAACCAATAGCAACGGCAGTGGTGCCTTCAAAGTAATTTGCAGAACACTCAATACCAAGGTCAGAAAGTGCTTTCAACATCAAGCGGTTTTTGTAAACTTTGTATTCACAACCATTCTCACGAAATGCTTTACGCATAGCGGTGTCTTCTTCAACATTTAAGCCACGATAGTCAACAAACGCGAGAGTTTTTGCTTTTTGAAACTTTTCTTTAATTTCCTCAACAAGTTGTTTTTTTGCCTCAAAATTAGCACTCATGTCTATAACCTCCTTTTAGATTTAATTTTGTGTTTCCATAAAAAATCTCTGTAACCACGGAAAAGGCACAGAGATAGAATTACTAAATCATATGTTCTTTTCCTCGGCAAGCACGAAATCGTTTACGCCAAAAGGCACTTGCGGTCTATGGAAGATTTTTTACATGCATATTTTAACATAAAAAAATGGCTTTGTCAACCATTTTTTCAATAATTAAATTTTTTCTTGTGAATTTTTTGCTTTCTGACGAGCTTCTTTATTTTTTGCTTTTAAAACTTTATACTCTCTTGCAAGGTTGTTGCGTTCTTTTCTTGTCGTTTCCACCACATCACTCGCATGTTTCTCTCTTTTTACTAAATCATCAAGTTGTTCGCTAAGTCCCTCTTTCACCTCGTTAAGTTCCATCCTCTCGAAGCGTAGATTTTCTGCTTCTTCTTGAAAAGATTTAATCTCTGAACAGCTTTCTGCAAAATCGATAAGTTCACTCACATTTGCAATACGGCTATTCAAAATTTGCAATTCCGACCTTAATGTAGATATTTTATTGCTCAACACTTCAGAACGCTTACAATACACAATGATTTTATTTCCCGCACGATTTATTTGATACCTTAATTCACCAAGGCGTTCCTCTACTCCTTCATTAACAAAATTTTCCATAATACACTCCTTCAAAACAAGCGTATTATATCACTTCCAACAAACAAAAGTCAATACTAATTTTAAAAAAATAGAAAACGCACCAATTGGTGCGTTGTTAAATTTTACTCATTGTCACTATTTGGATTGTAGTGGTCAAATATTTTGCTTGTGTCGGCTTTTACAGGTATTTCAATAACATATTGACCTTCAAAATTTTTAAGTTCCTTTCCGTCCTCATCTAAATATCTGACAACCACATAGAAAGACGCCTCGCGAATCCCCTCTTCTTCGCTTAAAACCAAATACGCCTCATCAAAAGTAAATGGAACGGCGTTCAGATTTTTGGTGGAAGAATATATTTTGCCATTTTTATCTTTTATGTTTTGTTTTTCCGCAAAAGCAAAATAAACATAACTTTTTTCACCTAAATCATTTTCAAAATTTGTAAATTTTTCTTTGCTTTCAATAGGATTAGCACTTGACAAACTGCCATTAAAGAGTGCAGAAAAATATGTTTGACTAAAAGCGTCATTTAGAATATTCATGAATTCGTTATAGTCCGCATTACTCTCGCCGGCAACAATAGGTGTCATCTCGCCCGTGCTTGTTCCGTTGACCGTCACATTTGCATTAAATGTGCTTTTCAGAAAGCTCGGTTTCATATTAAGCGGTATAGAAGCTAGACATATAATTACCACCGCCAGCGCAAACACCACCGAGAGAAAAGCGATGATAAAAGCGTTCTTTCTTTTCTTTTCTTTCATAAGTTTTTCTGTTTCTATCTTTGTATAAAGTTCGTCATTTAATTCATTCTTTACTTCTTCCATACTTACTCTTCATCCTTCTTATCGTCTTTTTTTACTGTGCGTTTTTTAGGAGATTCCACCTTTCGTTCTGTTATTTCTTCCTTCTTCACACTAGTTTGTTTAGTCGTTTTTACTGACTCTTCTTTGTTCTCATTTTTACTTTCAGTTTTAACGGTCTTTGCCTTAGGTTTTTCTTCAAGTTTTGGTTTTTCAGCAGTAGTAATTTCTTTTTGCTTTTCAGCTTCCTTTTCCGCCTCAACACTCTTTTTGAAAGCCTCATATTCTTTCTTAACCATGTCAAGCTCTTCTTTTGTAATTATGCCTTGGCTTACAAGTTTTTCGCCATCTGCAATCTTTGCCTCATAGGTTCTAATCTTCTCAAAACGGCTCTGCTCTAAGCGGAGTTTTGCCTCCTTCTCTTTTTGTTCCTTATCGCGCTGTTCCATGATTTTTACAATTTCTTCGGTCTTTTTACCAGCCATAATCATATCGACTTCTTCTTTATAGATAGTTTCGCGTGCCATGAGGAGCTTTGCCATTTCATGAAGCAACTCAATCTTTTCTGTCAAAATTTCTTTTGCGCGTTTGTAATTATCGTTAAGGATTGTCATTATTTCATCATCGGCAATGCCTGCAAGCTTTTCAGAGAAATTGTTTCGTGTCTGATAATCTCTGCCGATAAACACCTCGCCGTTTGAAGAAAACGCTAAAAAGCCTAACTTTTTACTCATACCCCATTCATATACCATAGCGCGCGCAAGCTTTGTCGCATGTTGTATATCAGATGAAGCACCGCTTGTTATGTTCTTAAAGATTAACTCTTCGGCAATGCGACCGCCCATGCTCATAGCAATGGTATCGTTAGCCTTGCCTATGCTCATCATAAGGTCGTCATCGTTTGGTCTACTCATGGTGTAACCGCCAGCACTTCCGCGCGGAATGATGGAAACTTCTTGCACATCCTCGCAATATTTCAAACTCTTTGCAAGTATTGTGTGACCTGCTTCATGATAAGCGGTAAGTTTTCTTTCCTTTTCAGTGATAACACGACTCTTCTTTTGAGGTCCCATAACCACCTTGTTAATCCCCTCTGTTATATCTTCCATAGTTATCTTTGGTCTATTAGCGCGAGCCGCTAAGATAGCCGCCTCGTTGAGCATATTTTCAATATCGGCACCTGTGAAGCCACTTGTTATTCTTGCTAGCACATTGAAGTCAACACTGTCGTCAATAGGTTTGTTTCTTGCATGAATTTTGAGTATACCCTCTCTTCCGCGAACATCTGGAACATGGACATAAATTTGCCTATCAAATCTACCCGGACGCATAAGTGCTGGATCAAGCACATCGCTTCTATTAGTAGCTGCAAGCACAATAATGCCCTCGTTTGGTTCAAAGCCATCCATTTCAACAAGTAGTTGATTTAAGGTCTGTTCGCGTTCATCGTTGCCACCGCCGAGACCTGCACCTCTTTGACGACCAACTGCATCAATTTCGTCAATAAAGACGATACAAGGCTTGTTCTTCTTCGCTTGGTCGAACAAATCTCTCACTCTCGATGCACCGACACCGACAAACATCTCCACAAAGTCAGAACCACTTATTGATATAAATGGCACCTTGCTTTCACCCGCAACCGCGCGAGCAAGAAGGGTTTTGCCTGTTCCCGGTTGCCCTACAAGAAGGACACCCTTAGGTATTCTTGCGCCTAAATCGGTAAATTTTTTAGGATTTTTCAAAAATTCCACAATCTCTTGAAGTTCTTGCTTTTCTTCATCCATGCCGGCAATATCAGCAAACTTCACCTTCGACATAGAATAAGATTTAACCTTGGTCTTGCCAAAACTCATAGCGCCCTTGTTTGCACCTGCAATCATTCGATAAATCATCCAAATGACAAAGATAGCAAAGCAAATATAAAGGATAGGAATTATTATATCCCAAATATTAGTGCCAGCAGGCGCGTAACTATATGACACACCGTTTGCCGTGCACAAATCCATCACTTCGTTAAATATCACGCCAGCGTTATCCACATAGAAATAATAATCAGAATAATCTGGCGCTTGATTTACATTATACTTGCTTCCAACGGTCAAAATATAACCCACACCATTTCTAATATAAACATACTGAGCTTTTTCTGAATTTTCGGCGACATCTTTATCGTCAGAATTTTCAATTATTTCAAAGGCTCTATCTGTTGTGATAAGTTGACCATTATTGCCAAAATCAATAAACAAAAGGCAGAATAAAAGCACCACCACCAAAAAGATGATGAGATATGATAGTTTAAATCCACCTTGTTTCTTTTCGTTCATAAATTCTCCTTTAATTATCTATATAGAATTATGTTTAAATCATTCATATATTATATGCCAACAATTCTTACTTATTTTAACACAAATTAAAAAATAACACAACAAAACAAGCATGAATTTCTAAAAATTATCTTTAAATTTTAGTTTTTATGTCGCCTACACAGAATAAATTTGAGGACTGACTTTAAAAATGACATAATTGAGAAAATCTTGCTTATCTTCTAATTTTGACATAAATTTCTTTGTTTCATTAGGATGAGAGTTATTTAAAAGCGTATAAACTTTTAAAATATCGCACTTATTTTCCCTTAAAATATTTATAGCATCAGAAATAGATAGCTTTACTTTGCTTTCAAGAGCATCAATAGCCTCTTTTGAAATATTTTTAATATCAATGTTCTCTTTGATTTCTAAATCATTTTCTTTTGCCTCCAAAAGTTTTACATATAGTTTTATCGACATATTGACAACAGGATGACCATTTATAAATTGTCCTTTTCGCCTGACGTCGATATTTTGAATATCAAAAGTCAACCTTGCATTGTGAAAGACATCGTCTGAAAAATCATCAATAACTATTGTTCCTGACTTAAAAGAGCCTGTTGCTAAGTTTAGCTTTTGCATGTCGGTATTGTCTAAAAGCGCCACTTTGCTTGCAGCTTTACAAAGAATGCTCTTTCCGTCATTTAAAATGGTCTTTTGTGTCTCTTCACCATTATTTGTAGCAGTATCTCCGCTTCCACCGCTAGCCTCACCAGAAGCGGAAACTGTCACACCCTCATCAATATCTTCGCTTAAAGATATAAAAGAAACAAGTGAGCTTTTTGTTTTGGAATATAGCCCCTTATAAAAGGTTTCAAATGTGGATTCGGTCGAATAGATAAATTTGTTGTTAAAATCTATGATATCATCTACTTTTATCGAACTTTCAGTATCCATTTTCTGCACAGTTTCCAAAAAATCACTTGCTTTTGCGTCAGTGCAAATAACAGAGGTGGAAAGAGCAAGGCTTTTATTTCGCGTCAAATAATCCATTTCAACCGAAGCGTTTTCGTTGAAATACTCCTCATTAATAACCACTGTTTTAACATGATTTAAGCCAACTTCTCTGCCAAGATATAGTCCTGCATAGTCTATTGCCTCTAAGACACTACTTCCGCTAGCCTTGACCACCTTGTATTTCTCAGCGAAATTTTGCTGAGCGACAGGCACGAAGGTTAAAAGCGAAACATCGACCTCATCATTAGCACCCTTATCTAAGCCGATGGCTGTAACAATAGCAAATTCATCAACTTCCGCATCCTTGCCGAGCGCAGGCAGTCCATAGAAGACAATGATAAACAAAAACACCAAAAACATAGGAACACGAAAAGCGTATGAGAGGTATTTTTTTAACTTTTTCATCTATCGCCTCCTCTTCAAAGCAAGAAAGACAATAGAGGTTATCGGCACCAGCACAAAGGAAATGAGAGAAAAGTAAGGCAAAATACTTTCAGCATAAAGAATTGTTCTTTCTAAATTCCTTACCAGAAGATAAACGGCTATTAAAAAGAGAAAGTCAAAGGAGATTAAGGCGTAATTGAGACTAAGCTTTGGAAAAATCTCTTTAAAACTTATGGTAAAACTTTTTAAATATATCGACATTTGAAAATAGGTTAGAATTATAACTAATATGACCGCCACGGCGTCAATGCGTCCAAGTCCGCCATAATCTTTAATATTGCCCATTGTTTCAAAGATAGCATACGGATGCATAAAAGAAGTGTAGGTATAAGAGAAATAGAACGCAACTGCAATTAAAAGGACAAAAAATATAGCAAGCCCTGCAAAAAAATATAGCTTTTTTCCGTCTCCCTTTTTGTATTCAATTTTGTCCATAAACACAAAAAGAAAGATAGCGTCACCAAAGGAAGAAATATGTTTAATTGTGGCAAGAAAAACTTTTAAAGGAGAAGATTGGAAAAAAAGAGGAATATCATGCACGCTGATAAGAGAAGTCACAGTGCAGAAAATTAGCACAACTAAAATAATTGGAAATAAAGCCATTGCCGTTCTTCCTACGACGCGAGGAGAAGAGTAAGCTAGATAATTCATAATAGGCAGTAAGCAAATAATAAACAAAAAACTGTCACTATTCTTATAAATCAAATCTTTAAAGAAAATATAGGTAACATTATAGATTAAAATCAGTTTGCAAAAAAAGTATAGACAAAAAAGTATATAAAAAATTTTAAGCGTGATAACTCCTAATTTTTCTCTGATAAGTTGAGAGAAAGAAATGTGAGAATATTTTCTTTTTAAAAAAATAAATAGAGTTAGTAAGCCTATTTCTAACATAAAAGAAAATAGATAAGCAAACATGCCTTCAATATTAGCTAATCTATATAAAAGTGATGGCAAAAGCAAAATTTTGTTGGCAAAAATTATGATAAATAGACATATACCCGCTTGCCAAATGTTCATCGTTTTATCTCTCATTTTTGCCTCCTTAAATTAGAGTTTTTAAAAGACTTAGGTCGCGTTTTCATGTCTTTAATTGAAACTCGAATAAAGCCATCCTTATTATCACTAAGAATAAATGGAGAAAAAGGTGCAAGATATGGCGCGCCAAAGTTTTCTAAATTATTTAAGTATGCAATTATGTAAATAAGTCCGCCTATTAAGCCTAAAAGTCCGATCGAAGCGCCGATTAAAAGGAAGACAAATTGCAAAACTGTAATCTGTGCCGATTGCTCTGGTATGGTGTAGAGCGCTATCTTTGCAATAGCAACCACAATGACCGCTGGTGGAGAGATAAGCCCTGCCTTAACACCGGTATCGCCTAGGATGAGAGCGCCCACAACAGAAGTAGCAAGCCCTAGGTAGCTCGGAAGTCTTAAACTGACCTCGTATAATATTTGAAACAACAAGGAGATAAACAAAATTTCAATGAAGGGCGTGAAAGGTATCTGCTGAGTGGAGTCCGCTATCGTTATTAAATATTTTATTGGCAAAACATTATAGTGAAACAATTGAAGCGCAATGTATGTGCCTGGTCCAAGCAGTGCCAAGAAAACACCAATCGCCCTAATGAAACGAAGAAGAGAAGCGTAGATATAGTTGGTGTAATAGTCGTTTGTGTTTTGCATTTCTTCTAATAAAACGAACGGCACCGTGAGAACCATGGGCGTGTTGTCGAGAAGTATCGCCACCCTACCCTCTAAGAGTTTAGCCGAAACAATATCCGGCTTTTCGGTGTTGCCTATCTGTTTAAACAGCGAATTAGGATGACTTATGAGGTATGGCATAAGATAATATGAGTCCACCACGCCGTCAATGTCAATAGCTTTAAGTTTTTTCTCCACCTCTTTGACCACCTTTTTATCTGCCACGCCATGAAGATAGGCGATAACAATGGTCGTCTTTGTCTTTCTACCAACCGAAAAGTTTTTTAACACAAGGTCGGAAGAGAAAAAGCGTTTTCTTAAAAGACCGATATTTGTCTTTATGTCCTCAGTGAAGCCCTCACGCGGACCTTGAATAACCGGTGATGTTGGAGGCTCACTCGGCGCGCGTGTATTAAATTTTTGAATATCTACTGCCAAAATTTTATTTGAGGTATTGACAAAAATAACCACCGCACCCTTCATAATATTATCAATAATATCCTCATCTTTTATCTCTTTGATGTCATTTGCTTGTATGAGTTTTTTAATTTCTTCAAAACTTAACTTCCCTTTGTATGAAGAGATAGGTTCATAAATTGCAGACGAAAAAATAAGATTGTCCGTAAAACTTTTAAGATAGATAAAGCCCACCGTCAGCTCATCTAAGTTAAGGACGCGGTCAGATATATCAAAAGAGTTGTGCATCTCTTTCTTCAAGTTTTTAATCTTTTTTTCGACATTTTCTATCATACCACCTCTTTTTTTGGTAGTATAATCAAAGATAAAAAAATTATTGCACCAGCAAGCAATAAATATTATGATGTTTGAAAAAAGTGCGAATCATATTCTGTCATGCTACCGCAAGGGAGCGAAGCGACCGCTGTCGAAACATCTCAGAAAATCATGCCTATTCTGTTGTGAAACTCACTTTATTCATAAAAAACGTTAGCTATTTGCTAACATTTTTCTTTCTTAATACATGGTTGGTGTCTGTCATAATGTTATTGTCATTAGTTCCGAGGTCGAAGAATAAAAACCCTCGCCACCTACGGCTACAATATACACTTGAAATGTGCCAGAGCCTTGAAGAGTGTAAGAAAGCGCATTCCCAACATTGATATCTTCTTGCGAAGTGTCTGGTCGAGTAAGTTTTATTAGATAACTTTCTGCAAACATAACCTCTTTCCAGCTTATAACATTACCATTGACTGTCACCTCAATCTTATCAAGCGGAGTGACCTTTGTCCACTCTAAGTAAGCAGAATAGTCGCCATTAGCACCATTTTCATTAATATATGCCACCTTAAAACGAAACTCGTTTCCTGCATTTAAAAGTATGTCTTGTTCTGACAAGTTAAGTGCATTTTTTTCAGAATTAATTGCACCAATTTCCACATATTCGCCGTCTATCAAAGTCTCCACCACAAACTGATAATCATGTTTTTCTTGATAGTCAGCAACTATATAAAGTTCACCCTCATAATTTTCAACGCGTAAATTCGTTGGAGCCCCCTCAATGTCTGGCGTCACAAAATAAAAACAAATGACACCCGTAATTATTGCAAGGACAGCAACAACAGCCAAAACACTGACTGCTGTCAACCATTTTTTGCGTTTTTTTTCGTTGTCTACCGAAGCTTTTTCTGCACTTTTTGCCTTTTCTTCTTTAAAGTTTTTCTTTTTTTTGCTTTTTTTCACAGCTTGCTTTGATGTGTCAGGCTCTGAGCTTTCTTCGGCAATAGTTGTATTTTCGGTATCATCCTCTATCTTTTCGACTTTTTCTTCTTCCATATTGATATTATAATAAAAAAACTATGAATTTTGCAAATAAAAAACAAAATTTATAGAAATATTAAATTTGAATATTGACAATTTAAAAAATGTATGATAAAATATAGTCATAAGTTGGAGGTTATTATGGATTTAAACAACCTATCTGTTGAAAGTCAAGCAGCATTTATCTTAGCTATCGTTTTCACAATCATATCTATCGCTGGCGCAATTATCTATTTTAGAAGAAGAGAAGAGGCTGGCAATGTAATCAAAATTTTAACTGCTCTTGTGTTTCCGTTCATAGCAATTTTCTGTTGGATTTATATGCTTTTGAATGTTCTTGCAAACTTCAACATAGGCACAAGTTTCTATTCAGCATTTTTAATCACGCTTGCTTTGTTTGCGATTGTCATTGCTATCTATTACATCGTTGTCAATGCTGAAATTCGCAAAAAGGAAAGAGAAGAACAAAAACGAATTGAAGAGGAAGAAGAGAAAGCAAAACAAGAGGCTTTATACTTAAAAAAACTTGAAAATGATGTGAATAAACTTCAAAAGAAAGTTGACGAAAACGAAAAAGCAAAAGTAGAAAAAGAAACAAAAAATACTACAAAGAAAGCTACAAAAAGCACAAAATAACAAAACAAGTCAACACATAGAAAATTAAAGAGCGAAATTTCGCTCTTTTTTGTTACACAAATTAAAATAAAAATGACACAAAGAAGTCAATCAACATACTTCAAAGTGTCATTTTTTTCTTATTTCACAATTAGATTAACTAATCGCTTTGGCACAACAATCTTTTTAATGATTTGTTTTCCTAAAAGTAGCGGAGCAACCTTCTCATCGGTTGTAATTTTTTCGATAAGTTCATCTTCGTTTAGATTTGTTTCAACATCCATTCTTGCCACAATCTTGCTGTTTATTTGAACAGCAATCTCCACCTTTTCAAGAGAAATCTTTGCTTCATCGTATTGTGGATAGTGCTGATTAAAGATTGAATACTCTTCGCCTATCTCCTGCCAAAGTTCTTCGGCAAAATGCGGAGCAGAAGGAGCTAGAAGAATAAGTAAATCTTTCAAAACTTTTTTCTTAAACTCGCCATTCTTGCCCTTTGTATCATATTTATACATCGCATTCACAAGTTCCATAATGCGAGCAATCGCACTGTTAAATGAGAAAGTTTCAAAGTTTTCAGCAACCTCTTTTATCGTTCTATTCAAAACATAGTCAAGTTCCTTTTCCTCTTCGCCGTAAACATTTTCTCCGACAGTATCTTTCCACTTCAAAACTATGCGCTCAACTCTCTCCATAAAGGCTTTCATATGTTTCAAGCCCTCATCATTCCAGATTCCGCCGTCAATGTATTTAAGTGAGAACATCATGTGAAGGCGGAGAGCATCACTGCCATAGGTCTTAACATAGTCATCGGCAGTTTTAGAAGTGTTACGCTTACTCATCTTCTTTCCGTCTGCTCCAAGCACCATGCCCTGATGGAAAAGTCTTTGGAAAGGCTCGTCAAAGTCAAGGCAACCTATATCACGCAAAAACTTCGTTATGAAACGAGAGTATAGTAGATGCATTGTGGCATGCTCAATACCGCCCACATAGCAGTCAACAGGAAGCATTTTATCAACAACTTGCCTGCTAAAAATTTCTTTGTTATTTCTAAGTGACTCTGGGTATCGAAGTTGATAGAAGGAAGAGTCCACAAAGGTATCAAGCGTGTCCGCCTCGCGCTGAGCATCACGCCCGCACTTTGGACATTTGACATTCATATATTCCTTACACTTGCCAAGAGGACCTTTTCCGTCTGGCTTATAGTCGGTTATATGTGGTAAAACAACAGGCAAATCTTTCTCTGGCACAGGCACAGCACCGCAATGAGGACAATGTATGATAGGAATAGGACACCCCCAATAGCGTTGTCTAGCCACCGACCAGTCGCGCAATTTGTAGTTTACTTTCTTTCTGCCTGCGCCCATTTTTCCAAGTTTTTCAACTATTTTAATCTTTGCATCTTCACTCTTCATACCGCTAAATTCGGCGGAGTTACAAAGTTCTCCATATTCACAGAATGGTAGCTCTGTGTCAGATTTTCCTACTTCATTTATCACTTTTTTGATAGGAAGATTATATTTTTTTGCAAAGTCGTAGTCGCGTGCATCATGTCCAGCCACGCCCATAACAATGCCTGTCGCGTAGGTGGAAATAACATAGTCAGCAACAAACACCGGCACCTTTTCAGCTGTCAAAGGATTAATCACATAACTACCTGTAAAGCAACCCGTTTTTGGAGAGGTTGTGCTTGTGCGAGTTATTTCGTCCTTTTTCGATGCGTTCAAAATATACTCTTTCACCGCACTTTCTCTGTCTTTTGTCACAAGTTTATTAACAAGCTTATGCTCAGGCGCAATAACAAGGAAGGTCACGCCGTAGATTGTGTCCACACGCGAAGTGTAGACGGTCAATTTTTCATCACTATTTTCTAACTTAAAATCAACCTCAGCGCCGACACTTTTACCTATCCAATTTCTCTGCAAAGTCTTGGTTTTCTCTGGCCAATCTATTGTGTCAAGTCCAGAAAGTAGTTCCTCGGCATAATCAGTAATTTTAAAAAACCATTGACGCATATTTTTTCTGACAACTTCACTGCCACAGCGCTCACATACACCATCGACCACCTGTTCGTTGGCAATTATGGTGTTACATGACGGACAGAAATTGACTGGCGCTTCCTTTTGATAAGCAAGCCCCTTTTTGAAAAGTTGAATGAAAAGCCACTGCGTCCACTTATAGTATTCAGGGTCGCAAGTGATAAGCTCATACTCCCAGTTAAACATACCGCCCATTTCTTTAAGTTGCTCTTCCATAACCTTGATGTTATGGCGCGTGCTGTCCTCTGGATGAATGCCTGTTTTTATCGCATAGTTTTCCGCAGGAAGTCCAAAGGCGTCAAATCCCATAGGCTGAAAAACATTGTAGCCTTGAAGCCTTTTAAAGCGCCCAAAACTATCAGAAAGTCCAAAGTTCCACCAATGTCCTAAATGCAAGCTTGCACCGCTTGGATAGGAAAACATCTCTAAAAGATAGAATTTTTTATCTAATTTTTTCTCATCAAATCTATAAAGTTTGGTATCCTCCCAAATCTTATTCCATTTTTTTTCAATCGCAACAAAATCCATAAATTCTCCTAAATTTCTTCTACAAGTATATATTTTACAATCATTTTCTCTCTTTGTCAAATAATTTTATAATAATGAAAAACGAAGAAAATCAAAAGCATTTGAGCGAAGAGTGAAAAGGTGTAGGCGAGCCGATAACTCGCAGTGAAGAACTGTGGATTTTTTAGATAAGTATATGATTAGAATAATCTAAAAATATCAATTTTTAGTGTATTATGCAATGAATACTACACCACATTTTGTGATATAAAATTTTATAACACAATCTAAAAATTTTAAATCTTTATAAAATTTTTTCAACTGAAAGACTTTCCTCAACTTTCTAAATCTTCCTCAACTCTTCAATTGTGTTACGCATTTTGTCCAGCTATCGCTCCGTCAGAACAAGCACAGACAAGTTGTTTAAGTTTGCCCGCACGAATATCTCCCACCGCGAATACACCTTTAATTGATGTTTCCATATATTCGTCTGTTAAAATGTAGCCGTTTTCATCAAGTTTTAAATCTTTAAAAAGCATGGTGTTTGGCTTTTTGCCAAGTTCCACAAAGAGTGCAGAAGTTTTGATTTTTTCTTCCTTACTTTCAACTTTAAAAGTGACGCCCTCCACCAAATTTTTGCCTGTCACCTTTAAATCTTTGACATTTGAGATAATTTTTATCTTTTCGTTTTTGGTATGCTTTGCGTAAACGCTTAAATCTTCGCTGTCAAGAATAGTCACCGATTTGCAAACACCCACAAGGTCCAACGCGCCTTTAATGCCACTGCCCTTTCGTGATGCCACCGCAACATCCTTATCCTTATAGAAATTTGCATCACATACAGCACAATAACTCACCCCACGCCCTAAAAATTCATCTTCATTTGAGCCGAGTTTGTTGTAAGATAAACCACTTGCGATTATCACACTTTTTGCAGTATAACTCTCTTTTTTGCCGACCAAAATTTTATTTTCTGCCGAAAAATCGACATCCACAATCTCATCACTTATCGATACGACACCAAGATGTTTAATTTGCTTAATAAAATTTTCGGCAAGTTCGGCGCCTGAAACTTCCGCATAGGACGGAAAATTTTCTATCTTTTCAATTTGCCAAAGCGTTCCGCCGAGCATCATACTTTCAATAATTGCCACATCAAGCCCTCGGCGTTTAGCATACACCGCACTCATCATACCGCCAGCGCCACCGCCCAGCACCAAAACATCAAACTCTCTCATATAAACTCCTATTAATTTGATTTAAAATCTATTTTTTTGTAAACATAATAATTTTTTATCTCACCTGTAAAAATATATGAATTTGTCTTATTTTCAACTATCAACTCGTCTTTGAAGCGCCAAAAATTAAATGTTAGAGTATTCGTTTTATCAAAAATCATATCTTTTGTCCAATTTAATTTTTGATATGCGTTTTCTTTATATCTCTCAACAACTCCGCAATTATAAAAAATTAATAAATCATTTGACAAAACAGAGGTTGTTTCGTCCGTTAAACTTTGTTTTGTTCCAATCATCTTATATGCACCTAAAATTTTTTTATCACACTCAACTTTTGTTGGCAGTATATCATGATAAATCAACTTTTGATAATCATCAAAATTATCGCTAAACTTTTCAAAAACAAGAATATAAGGCTTATTTAAACAATTTTCTTTTTTAACAAACGCGTGGTCGTTCGGATTGGAAATCGAAAGATATATTTTCCCATCGACAATTTGATAAATTTCTGCAACAGGCAAAAAGAAGGTGTTAAATATTATTTTCTTTTCTGTTGCATAATAAAACCACGGAGAAGAACCGTCAGAATTGAATGCTAAAAATTTATATGGCGTGAAAAAGTTTAATTTATCTATGTCATTTTTAGCGTTTTTTATATTTTTATATATTCCAAACAATTTCCAAACTCCAACAATATCTGTCAATTTTTTTACTCTAACTTTATTGCCATAATACAATTTATCTGCCAAAAAAGACAAATCATAAAGGTTTTTATCTATTATTTTTTGAAAAAAGGCTAAATTTATTTTCAAATCTCTTTGTTTTGTCAAAATAAGTTGTTTTCTTTGATATTCATCAGAAGCAAAATATTTTCCAATTTCGTCTAACGAAAAACCTAAATCTTTTAAAAATAATATCTTTTTTAGATGAATTATCTGACTTTCGTCAAAAAATCTGTAACTCGATTTTGATTTTTCTGCACAAGTTAAAAGCCCTTTGTCTATATAAAATCTTATAGCCCGTGTGGTTATTTTTAGTTCCCTTGCCACTTCACCTATTTGATATAAATTTTTCATAATTTCTCCATTGACTTTAACCTTAGCGTTAATGTTATTATAAGGTTGACAAACGATATTGTCAATAAAAAGGAGATAAATATGAAAAAATTAAATGAAAAAATCAAAGATTTAAAAATTTTACTCGCTCAAAACAATGAAATAACAACCAAAACCAAATTTTTGTTAAAACAAACACCTGCCGATTTTTTAAACAAATTTTTTGAAAATAAAATTGAAGATGGCGAAATATTAGAAATCGATAGTGAAAGGATTTTTCCTTGTCCTGCTAGGATTGTAGATAATAATGGAAAATCTTTTCAAGCGCATGTCAACTTAGGTGATTTGAATTTTAAATCGCTTGAATTAGTCTTCTTTGCAGAAAACCCTGATGAGCAAGAGGAAATAAAAATCGATATTTACGATGACGAAAATATTGACAATAAACCAAAACTTAATAAACTGATAGATACTTCTTGTAGCGAAATAGATAAAGCAAATTTAACAACAAAAAACATATCAATTGAGCATATAATAAGAAAGGAACACAAAAACTACTCTTCGCGTAAACTTACCTTTTTAGAACTTTTTAGTAATCAACAAAATGATGATGTTTTAGTTACCGTTTCTGAAACCAGCAAATATTTAAATAGTAAACAGACAGAAACAAAAAAGACTGATATTTCTATTAATTTAATTAATGAAAAGACAAAAAACTAAAATACCTTGCATTGCTATGCAAGATATTTTTTATAAATTATTCTTTTTAAAATCTTTGTATTTTGGAAAATCGGCGTCAGCAAAACTTTCCGTGAGTTTTTCGAGTAGGTCTTTCTGCTGTGGGCTTAATGCTTTTGGCGGTTCACTTTTTAGTGTGACAAGAAGGTCGCCATACGCCTCGCGGTTCAAAACCTTCACGCCCTTTCCTTTAAGCCTCATAATTGTGCCACTTGGCGTTCGCTCTTTGATATCTAATACGAACTTGCCCTTTGGAAGAGGTATCTCCACCTTTCCGCCGAGAAGGAGAGTGGTGAAAGGCAGATACAAATCGTAAGACAAATCCACTCCGTCACGCTTAAAGAGCTTGTGTTTTGCCACTGTGATTTTGATGTTTAAATCGCCATTCACTCCACGGCCGAGCGGAGCATTCCCCTCACCGCGCATTCTAACCGTTTGTCCGTCGTCAATACCGGCAGGAATTTTAACCACAATGGACTTCTGCACGCGTTTATAGCCCTTTCCTGCACACTCGGCGCACTTCTCTTTTATCACTTTACCCGTGCCACCGCACTTCGGGCAAGCGCCTTCTCTTATAGTTGTGCCGAACATTGTGTTTTGCTGTATTCTCACCCGTCCTAAGCCCTTACAATCTGGGCAAGTGGAGAATGCCGTGCCGTTTTTCGCGCCTGAGCCTCCGCAGGACGTGCAAGCGTCGATTTTGTTGATTATTATCGTTTTCTCCACGCCAAAAAGCGCCTCTTCAAAAGATAATTTCATAGCAAGATTGATGTCCTCGCCTCTCTCGTTCACGCGACTACGGCGACCTTCTCCACCGAACGCGGAAAAGATGTCAGAGAAGATATCGGAAAAGCCGCCACCGAAGCCTCCAAATCCACTGCCACCGAAGAAATCTGAGAAGCCTCCACCTTGGCCACCGCTAAACTGCGGGCCATCAGCGGAACCGAATTGGTCGTAATTTGCACGCTTTTTATCATCGCCCAAAACTTCATATGCCTCATTTATTTCCTTGAATTTCTCGGCAGCATCTGGTGCTTTATTTAAGTCTGGGTGATATTTTTTGGCAAGGCGACGATATGCCGATTTAATCTCATCGGCACTCGCATTCTTATCCACTCCCAAAATACTATAATAATCTTTACTTGCCATAATTTTTCCTTTAAATTTATTTAGATTTTGTATAAGAGTTTTCTCTTATTATTTCGCTCTTAAAAAATTTTTCTTGAAATTCTGTCATTGCACGAATTTGGTCGTCAGTATAATTATTTTCAGCACTCATGACAACAAGTTTATCATCGTCATCATCAATCCTATGAATAATCGCTTTGACAATTCCCGTGTAGGTTTTTAGAGGTTTATATTCGCCTAACACATAAGCATCTAATTCTTCGCCATCACCCGAAATAGTGTTTGGAATGTAACCGTAATTACAAGGATAGTAAAAGTCCCATTTTGGATGTTTGCTTCCAAGTGGTCTATCCATAACGACAGTGATTTCCTTACCGATAAGATTTAGCACTTCCTCTCTCATAAAACCTCCTATTTGCGACTTCATATTATTTTTCTTTTTGCAAACTTGCATAAGTCTTTGGAATTACATTTGCAATTTCCACAAACCTATCTTCAAAATTTGAATTTGAGTTTTTAACTTCTTCAAGTTTTTCCGCCAAATTCAAGAGAACTTTTTTGTTGTAACCAATTCTTTCCTCATTAAAACTGAGAAATTGTGAATAATCCTCATTAACATCTTTTATATAGCACACTTGGATTGCTCGAATGATAAACTCATTAATTATTGGCACATTGCCAGCATAAGCATTTCTCGCCAGCCTTTCTTTTTCGGCGTTTGGAATTTCGAAATTTTCAATTTGCTTAATATATTTATCTGTCAGCGGGTTTATAATTGAATGACAAAACTCGTGCAAATAATGCGAACGCGCACCTGCACTATGATATACACCCCAATTCACCGCATTTTCGTTCTCACGATTTTTGCTTTCAATGCAATAAATTTCTTTCCCGCTAAAATCATTTAAACCAAAGCCACCGTCTGTTGAAAGAAGTGCAAGGATAATGATAAATTCTTTATCATCGAACTCTTTATGAAATAATTTTTTCATAAAAGGAATAACATCATCAAGTTGAAGTGATTTATTAAAACTATCAACTTCGCTATTATAAAATTCTTTGTGGCTATCAAAAAACTTATCAAATTTTGAAACTTTAACAAAATCTTTAAGTTCATCCAAAAATTTCAAAACCAATGGAGATTTATTTAGTCTCGTGGCAAAAGGATACTTATCTTGCCCATGAAAACTTAAATCGTCATCGACCTGCGTCATTAAAACAAATGGCGCATCATAGCCAAAATTTAAAGTTCTAGTGATTTCATCAAGCGTTCTAATCGCCTTATGTTCTTTAAAAGGAGCAAACCACTTTTCAACTTCTTCGTGATAATGATAATTTTCAAGTTTTGTAACCAGAAAAGGAAGTTTATCTTTATAATAAGATAACCTCAAACACACTCCCATAAGTTCTATTCGCTTGTCAACTTTAACCTTAATTTCTTTTGCCACTTAACTACTCCTAATTAAATTTTTGTAACTTTTATAGATACATAAATGAATTTTTCTAGCCTTTGCTTACTTTCTTAAAGTAAGTCGTTTATAGAAATCTCATCCACTTAAAGTCGCGACAGCGTCACAAACCGCACTTTATTTCAACTTTTGTCTATCGCCAAAAGCCTTATCATTCGTTTGTTTGCTCCTTTTCCCTAAAAATGACAAGCATTTTTAGGGTTCCCTTTAAATGTAAGTGCGATTTCGTTTGGTCGCTGAATTTACCCCAAAAGTGATAAGCACTTTCGGGGAACCCCATCGGCGAAAACAAGCGAATGGTAAGTGGTTTGACATGAGGCAAACCACGAAATTAAGTGCAGTTTTCGCCGAAAATCGAAACTCCCCAATGTCTTTTGTAACTTTTGGGCACTACAAAAGTTAATAACTATTTGTTCTCATCATCCACAACAACTTCTGGGTCAGAACCGTTATTATCGCCTGTTCCATTATTGCCAGCGTTTCCATTTGCGTTATTTTGAGCAGATTGATACATCTTTGAAACTATGCCGTTTGAAGCGTTTGTGAGTTCGTCAATCGCCTTTTTAACAACTTCGATATCTTCACTTTCAAAGTCTTTTTTAGCTTTGTCGATGGCTTCTTGAAGTTTCTTCTTGTCGTCATCTGTGAGTTTATCTCCGTTATCTTTTAATAACTTTTCAAGACTATATACAAGGTTGTCAGCCTGGTTCTTTGTTTCAACAAGTTCCTTTCTCTTTTTATCTTCCTCAGCGTGCTGTTCAGCCTCTTTGATAGCGGCTTGAATTTCATCTTCTTTAAGGTTAGAAGAAGCGGTGATTGTGATGTTTTGCTCCTTGTTTGTTCCTAAATCTTTTGCGGAAACTTTAACAATTCCGTTAGCATCAATATCGAAAGTAACTTCGATTTGTGGAATACCACGAGGAGCTGGTGGAATATCATTAAGTTGGAATCTTCCAAGGGTTTTATTTTGAGCAGCGAACTCTCTTTCGCCTTGAAGAACGTGAATGTCAACGGCTGGTTGATTATCAGTTGCAGTTGAGAAGATTTGGCTCTTTCTTGTTGGAATAGTGGTGTTTCTTTCAATAAGTTTTGTGAAAATTCCGCCCATTGTTTCGATACCGAGTGAAAGTGGTGTGACATCAAGAAGAAGCACATCTTTCACATCGCCAGCAAGCACGCCCGCTTGAATAGCCGCGCCGATTGCCACGCATTCATCTGGGTTTACGCCCTTATATGGCTCTTTGCCTGTATAAGACTTAACCGCCTCAACAACGGCAGGAATTCTCGTTGAACCGCCAACCAAGATAACCTTGTCGATTTGACCGATTGAGAGGTTGGCGTCTTTAAGAGCCTTTGTCACGCAGTCGATGGTTTCTTTAACCAAGTCTTCGGTGAGCGCGTCAAATTTAGCACGTGTAAGTTCCACCTCTAAGTGTTTAGGACCATTCGCATCCGCTGTGATAAATGGAAGCGAAATGGTGGTTTTTGGAGTTGCAGAAAGGTCAATCTTTGCCTTTTCTGCCGCCTCTTTAAGTCTTTGCATAGCAAGTTTATCTTTCGACAAGTCCATACCGCCATTATTGTTCTTAAATTCTTCCACCAAGAAGTCGATAATTCTGTTATCGAAGTCATCTCCGCCTAAACGAGTGTTACCATTTGTGGACAAAACTTCGAACACATTGTCGCCTATTTCAAGAATAGAAACATCGAATGTTCCACCGCCAAGATCGTAAACTAAAATCTTTTGGTTCTTGTTTTCACCTTTGTCAAGTCCGTAAGCAAGCGCAGCAGCGGTTGGCTCGTTGATTATGCGCTTAACATCAAGCCCTGCAATACGCCCTGCGTCCTTTGTTGCCTGACGCTGGCTGTCGTTGAAATATGCCGGCACGGTGATAACCGCTTCCGTCACCTTTTCGCCTAAGTAACTTTCTGCGTCCTCTTTAAGTTTACTTAAAATCATAGCGGAAATTTCTTGTGGAGAATACTCCTTTCCGTTAAGTTTTGCCTTGTAGTTTGTGCCCATTTCGCGCTTAATGGAAATAACCGTGTTTTCGTGGTTGACAATCGCTTGACGCTTTGCCACCTTGCCCACAAGTCTTTCTCCGTCCTTTGTGTAAGCGACAACAGACGGTGTTGTTCTGTCGCCCTCTGCGTTAGCGATAACGGTTGGCTTTCCGCCTTCCATAACAGCCACGCAAGAATTTGTTGTTCCTAAGTCAATACCTATAATTTTACTCATTTTAATTTCCCTCCTTTTTATTTACAATAACTTTTGAGTATCTTATGACTTTTCCTTTATATTTATATCCCGCTTGGTATTCTTCCAAGATGATATCGTCATCATAGTTTTCGTTGTGCATAACTGCAATCACATCGTGGAAGTTTGGGTCGAATTTTTGTCCAACCGCCTCTATCTTTTCCACTTCAAGTTTATTGAGCGCATCCATAATTTTACTTTCAATCATGTTGACACCCTCTAAAACTTTTTCGTCAGTTATGCTCTTTTTTGCCTCTTTAAAAGTGTCAAGACATGGTAAGAAGATGTTTATAACACTAACCACTCCCTCTTGACGCTCTATGATAAGCTGATCGTGCATTCTGCGTCTATAATTTTCAAACTCCGCTTGAATTCGCTGAGCAAGCGCTAAGTAGTCAGGCTCATCTTTCTTTTCATGTTTGTGATGCTTATGGTGTTTATCACATCCCTCTTCATTCTCTTCGCAGTGGCAACCTTTGCAGGTGCAATCTTCATTACATTTGTTATTTTCATCACATTTGCAATCATCTCCGCAATCGCAATTGTCACTACATTTGCACTTTTCGTCACCTTTTTTGCAGTCACAGTTCTCATTGCATTTATGGTTTTCGTCACACTCGCAATTTTCTTTGCAAGTGCAATTATCTTCACAAGAGTGTTTCTTTTCTTCTTCCTCTAAATTGCAATCTTGTAAATTTTCGTTTTTCATTTACCCTCCTTTCTATCCGCCTCTCTTATTTAACTCATCAATCACAACTTTAAGTGCGGATGCGATGCCTGAGTAGTCCATTTTCTGCGGACCAATAACACCAATGGATGCAAGTTTGTTGCCACCAATCATGATTGGCGCTTTGATAACCGACAAATCTTCGGTGACATCAGCGGAAATCTTATCTTCAGTTTTGTCTAAGACCTCAATAAGTTCGTCCTTATCGGAAAGCATCTTGATAATCTTCTTAGTTTCCTTGATGTCATCATCCTTATCAACAAGTTTTGCCATGCCGTCGGTTTGAACATTTAAAAGTTTTTGTTTATTTAATTTTGAAAGCCCTTTGATAATATTATTGACAACCCCTTGGAACGCCTTTATCTCTCCACTCATACCACGCATGTATTCATCTATGTTGTCAAGAAGATAGCCCATAGTTTCGCCCTTGAAATACTTTGTTAAGTAATTTGAGGCGTCATGGCAATTTTCTAGTGTTGCCGAAAAGTCCATAGTTTCTGAGATGTAGCCATAGTTTGTGCCGATAAGCACCATGCACTTTTCATCCAATAGCGGAATGATTTTAAATTCGGTGAGTATCAAGTTTTCAATACCATTCATCATCACAACGGTTGGATAATTTGTGGCTTTTGAAATAACTTTCGCTATCTTTGAAATCATGTCGGCAAGACTTTGCGTTCTGTTTTCAATAATCGTCCTAACTTCTTCAAGTTCGCCGTTCGTTGCCTTAACATCTTTAAGTAGGTTCTCAACATAAAAGCGATAACCCTGCGCAGTTGGCACACGCCCGCCAGAGGTGTGAAGTTGCTTCAAAAAGCCCATGGCCTCCAAGGCGTTAAGTTCGTTTCGAAGTGTCGCAGTGGAAACATCAAGAGAGGTCTTATCTTTGACAGACATACTCGTAATCGGCGCAGAGTCTTTGATAAACTCTTCAATCGCACTGTTTAAAATTTTGATTTTCCTTTGAGATAATTCCATTTTAACTCCTAGGTTTTCTAGTTGTTAGCACTCTCGACTTTTAAGTGCTAACACTATTATATGCAGAAAAATAATAAAAGTCAACTAAAAATGCCAACTTTTTAAAAATTTTTTATAAATATTTCAGCATGAAAGTTATAACACCTTAGACACCTTTCAAATGCAAGCATCATTATATTAATATTGATATATTGATTATTTATATTATTATAATTAATATACAAGATATTAAATTTTGCTATCAAATTTTAATATCTTATATAAATTTTTAAAGAAAAATATTGACAAATAAAAAAATATAACATATAATAAAAAAGTCGAGAGGCTGTTGCTTAGGCCTAAAAATATTTTAACAAAAGGAGAATTATTCAAATGAGCAAATTACCTATAACAACGAACAAAACAAAATATCATACGAATGGTTTTTCTTTTGCGATTATTTATTAATAGTTATCTTTATTAATTTTTAGCGTAATTGTGACCTTCGTATGATAAAAATACGGAGGTTTTTTATTGCCTTCGTAAAAAATTTATAAATTTTAGGAGGTTATATGAAAAAGAATAAACAAAAAAAGTTGTCTCTCATGTCATATCTTTCAAAGTATAAGTTTGGCGTGTTTTCATATATTCTTGTCTATCTAATAGCTGGCGCTTGCACTGTGCTTCAAACGATTTATATGGCAAAGGCAATATCATACATCACCGATTTAGGAAACAAACTTATGCTTGCCATCTACACCTTTCTCTTTGTCGCAGGACTTGTGCTTGTCAAAAGAGTTTGCTGGTTCATATCAAACTATCTCTATCAAAAATATGCCAACAACATCATGGCTGATATGAATTTAGACTTAGCAAAACAGGCGTTTAGATTAAGCTCAAAAACCTACGCCGACCACGACACCGGAACCTTTGTGCAGAGAATTGTAAAGGACCCTGAACTTATCGTTGGAATGTTGGCAAATTTGGTAGATTTTATCACCGACCTTTTAACCTCTCTTGTTATTGTGATATATATAACAACGCTTAACATCTATATTGGTATAATTATCTTTGCAATCGTTGCCGTAGGACTCACATTGGAATTTTTTAGAAACAAGAAAAAGAGAGTTAATCGAAGAGATACTCGCAAGAAAAATGATAAAATTAACTCTCTTACCACTGAAATTGTCAGAAGTGAAAAGGACATCAAAAGTTTAGGGCTGGAAGAAAAATTAAGTGAAGTTTCCAAATCAAACTATGACGAATATAAAAAATCAAGCTATAAAACAGAAATGACTGATATATTATTCTGGTCAGGAAGAAATTTTGTGGTGGAGTTTGTTGGAATTTTAATGCTTGCACTCGGCGTCTATTTCATTGATTTAGGTCTTTTGACACTCGCCTCATTCATGATAATCTATTCAAATAATGGCAACCTATATAGCTTTATTTGGATTTTAGGCAACATCGCTGACAGCTTCGTTGAAATTCGAGTATGTTCAGAACGCATGATGTCACTTTTTGATGAAAGTATCTTCCCATGCGAACACTTCGGAACAAAGTCGGTAGAAAAAGTTAAGGGCGAAATTATCTTCAAAAATGTTTCCTATTCATATATAGAATATGCAGACGAAGAAGAGGAAGACGAAACAAAAAAGAAGAAGAAAAAGAAAAAAGAACGAAAAATCGAAAGTGTCAATAAGATTTTTGATAACCTATCTTTCAAGATTGAACCAAACACCACGGTTGCCTTTGTTGGCAAATCTGGCTCTGGAAAAACTACCATTTTAAACTTGATGTCAAAGATGTATGATGTCGATAGCGGAGAGGTTCTGATTGACGGAATAAATATAAACGATTTAGATAAGCAATCACTTCGTAGCACCATTTCCCTTGTCAATCAGTTTCCATATATCTTCGACATGACAATAAGAGAGAACTTATTGCTGGCAAAAAAGGATGCCACAGAAGAGGAACTTGAAAGTGCCATTAAAAGAGCATCTTTAAAAGAATTTGTCGGAACGCTTAAAAAAGGACTTGACACAAAAGTGGGAGAAAGTGGAATAAAGCTCTCTGGCGGACAAAAACAAAGACTCGCCATTGCAAGAGCGCTCCTAAGAAACTCGCCGATAATAATCTTTGATGAAAGCACAAGTTCACTTGACAACTTCGCACAAGAGGACATCAAACATTCTATTGACAGTATGAAAGGACAAAGCACAATTGTGATTGTTGCACACCGCCTTTCAACGATAAAAAATGTTGACAAAATCTTTTTCCTTGATGACGGCAAGATAGTAGATGTTGGAACATTTGATGAGCTATTTGAAAACAACATAAAATTCAAGAATATGTTTTATGCCGAAAACTTAAAAAATTAAAGGATATTTCAAAAAATATCCTTTTTTTAATATTTTTTTAACATTTTTCTAGAAAAAAGTGAGTTTTTTATAAATTTTTTGCAAAAAACTATCTAAGATTACAAAATATTTTTACGCAAAATCAATTTATATTTTCTTTGTCATTAAATAAGCCAACCATATTTTCTAATTATTTTTTCAAAAGGAAGACTGTTTAAATCTTTAAAAAATTTCGTTCTAATCCTTTTTTCTTTCACCGACGAAGTATACATCTTGTTATGTGCCACCGCTTTTTCAAAAGGCACTTCAAGATATGTAGCCTTTGCTTTTATCTTATCAAAGATTTCAGCACCCTTTTTTGTTTGAATTAACACAAGAGAGATGCCCTTACCGTCATTTAACTTCTTGCAGACAGAATTTACTCCCCAAAAATCCGCTAATGTCACATCGCTTTGACGAGTGATTGTTTTAAAAGAGCATGCGTAACAACATGGTCGCAAGCACTTATTAAACAAAAACATAACAAACATCGGATCTATGAGATGATTTTTTTGATAAACTTTGTTATTGGTAAATTTCATACGCATAGAAAACAACAACCAACCCAAACGCTTATCTCTAAAAGAAACTTCCTGCAAATTTGCTTTCGCCTTTTTGGAGCGATACTCAACATATTTCATCCACACAAGTGGCGAAGGCACGCCGTGACAAATTAAATCCTGCGTGATAAGATTGTCATAGTCTTTTCTAAGATAACTTTTAAGTCCTCCGATTTGACAAGCTGTTCCTGTAAAAAGCACCATACGCCCGCCGTCCAAAAACTCCTTTGCTTTTTTAAATATGCTCACTCCACCTTCCGCAAGATTGCTTTGAACATACTTAGAAGCACGAAGTTTTTGTAAGTCTTCTTTTCTTTCGATGTATCTATGACAAACATTAAACTTTTCGTCGAAAGAAGCACCAAACACCACGCCACCATTATCTAAAACATAATCGGCAAGAAGCGAAAACGCACCACCAGAAGAAGAATTCATTCTGACTTTTAAGTCATTATTGATAACGGCATAAGCCTTAGGAGGAATTTTTTTGTCCTCTTTTTTATTTAAAATCGGGCAAATCTTTTCACAAAGTCCACAATTAACACAACGCGACTTGTCAACCACAGGATAGAGAAAACCTTCATCATCACTTTCCATAGTGATACAGTTTACCGGACAAATCGACGCACACGCCGTGCAACCTGAGCATAGCTTTTTGTTTTTAATTTCAATCATTTCATCCTCTTCTTCGTTCATTTTTCTAAGAATATAACCATGCGAAACAGTGATGTTATTTTGTTTTTGATTTTTCAATGCTTTCAAGCGATTTTTTCAAAAAAGCCAAACTTTCCTCTCGTTTTTTTGCAAGTTTTTTATTTACATCAGTGTAATCAAGTGTGAAATATTCTTCTTTTTTAATTTTATCACTTGTCCTATTTTCTAGCCCTAAATTTTTAAGAAGTGAATAAACTCTTGAACTTGTGCTTTTTTTAGAGATAAAAGAAATGAAAGGCTTTTCAAGAGCAATTGACATAGCATGTCCATGGAATGAATTTGTGACAATAACTTCGGCATTTAAAAATAGGTCAATAAATTCAGCAGAGGTGTGAATGAAATGTTTGTCCCGACCTCTATTCAAATTAACAACTTCAAGCCCCGTTTCTTTTTGCAATTTCTTTATGTATCTATTAACTTTCTTTTTTGGCATTAAAGAATATGTAAGCAGATATTTTTTCGGTTTGTTAGGATATGGCTTTGCATACTTCATCCATTCCTCTTTGGTTAAAAGCAAGGTAGGGTCAAGAACGACCGGAGCGTTTTCGCCTACTATTTCCTTAACAAGCGCACTTCCCTCGTTTTCGCGCACAGAGATGTAAGGTATATGACCAAGCCCTTTCTTGTATTGTTTGAACCTATTTTTAGCTATTTTAGAAACTCCAAAACTACCCGCATAGGACATACATTTTTCTTTGTCAGCAAAAAGTCCAAATAGAACATATGGATAATCAAGGTATTGCGGGTTCCAAACCTGGTCGGAGCCGATGACCACGGCATCATATTTTTTACCTAATTCATTTAATTTCTTTTTGCTGTAATTGTCAACAGCAATAAGCTTTTGCGTTTGATTTGACAATATCTTATTCTTTTTCATGCGCTTATAGAGAGGCGTAAAAAAGATATGCATACTGAACTCCACTGCCCCATAAAGCCCTCGAAGAGCGAACACCCCAAGCGTGTCAACCTCGTGACCTAGTTCCTTTATTTTCTCTTGAAGAGCATAGTTTTGAAGTCTATTTCCCTGATTATAATAATCAATCAATGTCACAATCGCCACTTTCATAATAATTCCACCTTTTCGTTAATAAATTTACACGATTTAATCATACAAAATTAATTCATACATGTCAACTTATTTATCGAAATATATTGCGAAAAGTTATTATATAAACGCATTAATTTTAAAACAAAAAAAGAGGATTTTTAGTCCTCTTTCTAGAAATCATCTTGTTATATTCTGTTGACAACATTTGATGCGGCTGCGGTTGGATAGGTCGGCAAATCTTGTATCCCTGGACATTGCGAACCACACGCCTGCTGACAAGGCGGAAGGCATGGATAACCATAACTTGGCACAAGCACATCTACGACTGCTGAAACTCTGATTATTATTTGAATACAAGCGGTTACCGTGAAGATGTTTGGCGAAGTAAATGTGCCTATCTGACTTGAAAATAACGCGCTTGCCGTTATGTCAATCGGTGTAGCAGATGGTTGTGGCACAAATAATACCACTGCCTTACTCACCGTCACCGATGAAGTTGCCGTGCCGATAATACCATTTGCATCGCGATATGTGATTGTAAGCGGAATACTTATATTCATTGTGACATTAGCATAATTTGGCGCATTGTCAAGTCTTTCAACCACCAAATCCGTTACAGTAGCGGTTGAGCCAGCTGTCGTTTCTGCTGATAAAAATGTAAGCGGAAGAGTAGGGTCTGCTGGCGTAAAGTTTGTCGCCTGCAAAACAATCCCGGTTTCCGTTCCCGTTGAAACACATGCGTCAAAAATTTTGTTGGTTTGAATTAAAATCTTTTCACATATGCCATTTGTAGGATTTCCACTAATAGGCCCCGGTCTATTCCCATTAGTATTATTGATATAAAAAGACATCTTTTAACCTCCTTAAAGTCCTTACACAATATTTATATGCACGCGCTTTAAAAAGGTTACTTATGTTGCTTTTAAATTTGATTTTTTAAAGTGATTTTTATAAGTTTATAAATAATTGTTACACAAATATATAATAGAAAGTATAATTTTACTCAAATTTTACTTTAAATAATCACACAATAAAATTTTAGCAAAATCACAATATATTGTGTGGTATGCATTGCATACTACCATACATCTATTCACAAACAAAAGCTTTGAAGGCTAAATATGTGGAATATAAATCGGCTTTCGAGATAAGTTCGTAAGGTGCGTGCATAGAGATAACCGGCACGCCGACATCAAGCGTGTCAATATTAAGACTTGCCAAAAACTTCGCAATCGTTCCGCCTCCGCCAACATCCACCTTACCTAATTCCGCTGTTTGCCATGTGATGTTGTTGTCAGCAAAAATCTTTCTTACAATTCCAACCAATTCAGCACTTGCATCACTGCCCGCACTTTTTCCACCTGCGCCTGTAAATTTATTTATTGTTATACCATTTGATATTATTGCAGAATTTCTAGCATCAAATACCTCAGCAAAATTTGGGTCATAACAAGCCCCAACATCGGCAGAAAGACATTTTGAGTTTGCTCTAGCAAGCCTTGTGTTTGCCTTAAAATTCTTGCAAATTTCTTCTAGTAAATCCTCATACACCTTGCACTTCATACCTGTTGTCCCTTCACTGCCTATCTCTTCTTTGTCGACAAGGATTGCCATAGAGTTGTCGCTTGCCTCAAAAAGAGCTTTGACTGCTGGATAAACACAAGAGCGGTCATCATGACCATATCCCGCAACAAACGCTCTGTCAATTCCAACATCGCGCGCTTTCATTGCTGGCACTGCGGAAAGCTCCGCACTCAAAAAATCCTCTTCCGTAATGTTATATTTTTCATTTAAAATTTTCAAAACATTTTGCTTAATCTTTTCTTTAACATCCCTATCATCGCTCGGCATACCACCAAACACAAGGTTAAGTTGTTCGCCGGAGATGATTTTGTCGCCTGTCTTTGTCATTTGCGCTTTGCCTAGATGTGGAAGTAGGTCGTTAATATAGAAAATAGGTTCGTCCTCTTTTTCGCCTATATTTATTTCCACACGCGTTCCATCCCGACGAATAACAACGCCATGCAATGACAAAGGCACTGTTGTCCACTGATACTTTTTTATTCCGCCATAATAATGTGTCTTTAAAAAGCAAAAGCCGTTGTCTTCATAGATAGGATTTGCTTTTAGGTCAATGCGAGGACTATCTATATGAGCGCCTAAAATTCTCAGTCCATTTTCTAACTTTTCATTCACTCGAAAAAGCACCACACTCTTGCCACGATTGACAAAATAGCGCTTTTCATGAGGCAAAATCTTATCGCCAAACTTATATTCCTTAAAGCCTGCCTCTTTTGCCATTTCAACAATTTTTTCACACGCCTCACGCTCGGTTTTTGCAACATCTAAAAACTTCTTATACCCTTCTGCAAACTCAAAACACTCTTTTATCTCGCGCTTGTCCGCTTCCTCATAAAAGTTCTTCTTTCTATATGTTAAATCCATAAATCCTCCTATATTCTTAAATATTCTATCACAAAATTGACATAATTAGCAAACAATTTGAAAAATAGGTATGTAAAAAAGAGAAGAAATCTTCTCTTTTACATTTTAATAAATACGCTTTATAATAAGATGCACAAAACTCCACCCTTACCTTCGTTGATAATTCGACAAAGTGTTTTTCGCATCTTGCGTTGAGCATCCTGTGGCATCATAACAATTTTGGAAGAAATATTGTCGCCTACTAAACTTGATAAACTTTTTCCGAGTAAATTGGTTTCCCAAATTTCTTCTGGACTATTTTCAAACTGCTCGTTTAGATAGTTCACTAAATCCTTGCTTTGAGCCTCTGTTCCAACAAGAGGAGTGACTTCTGTTTCAACATCCACCTTTATTATATGCAAACTTGGAGCGCTCGCCTTAATCTTCACACCGTAGCGATTGCCTTGCTTCACAACCTCAGGCTCTTGAAGAGTAAATTCGCTCTGTTTTGGCACGACAATGCCATACCCATTTTCTTCGGCGTCATTTAGCGCAGTTTTGAGTTTATCATATTCAAGTTTGGCAATGGCTAAATCTTTGATATAGGAAACAAGTTCAAAGTCATCTCTAATTTCAAAGCCACATTCCTCACTTAACACGCGGTAGAAAAGATTTTCCTTTGGAATTACTGAGAAGCGGATAACACCCTCGCCCATTTCAACATTTGAGAAAGTTATCGGGTCAAACCGCTCACTCTCTGTGAACACAAGCGCATCCTTTTTTGTGTCACCAATCTTTCTAACCTCTCCGCCAAACTTTTTAATTTCCCCAACAATCTCTTTGATGATAGGATTTGAATATGGCAACGCCGAAATCCATTTTGGCATGCTTACCTTAATGGATGTAACAGGAAATTCTTGAAGCATCTTCTCAAAGATTCTCTCAACATCGCCCTCTTTCATCTCTTGAACATTCATGGCAACCACCTGTGCGTCATACTTTTCCGAAAGGTTTTGGCTAAGTCTTTTGCTGTCCGCACTCTGTGGATTTTTTGTGTTTAAAACAATCACAAAAGGCTTTCCACATTTTTTTACATCTCTCACAATCTCCTCTTCCGCCTCAACATAGTTCTCTCTTGCTAGGTCTGTCACACTTCCGTCAGTTGTGACCACGATGCCGATTGTGGAATGTTCTTCAATCACCTTTTTTGTGCCGAACTCTGCCGCTTCTTCAAAAGGCATCTCCTTTTTTGACCATGGTGTTTTCACAAGGCGAGGTTTGTTGTCCTCATTAACCCCCATCGCGCCCGCCACGAGATAGCCCACGCAATCTATCATTCTGACCTTTAAGTTGATTTTGTCGGCAACTGCAATCTTAACCGCCTCATTTGGCACAAAACGAGGCTGAGTAGTCATGATAGTTTTGCCGTCAGCGCTTTGCGGAAGTTCATCAATCGTGCGTTTTTTGCTGTTTTCGTTTTCGATATTAGGAATGACAAGTTTCTTCATAAATTCTGAGATGAAAGTTGACTTGCCCACCCTCACAGGTCCCACCACGCCGACATATATATCACCATTGGTGCGAGTTTTAATATCTTCATATATCTGATATTTTTCCATATAACCTCCATGCACATAATAAAATATGCAAAATTTAAGGCTAATAGAACATAATTAGACATAAGGCTTATACAAAATTTGGAAAAATATAAGAGCATAAAAAGTAAAGAGCTTGAAAATTAAAACAATATCAAAAACTTGTTACAAAGTCTAAAAAAGATAGCAAATTTAATGCTATCTTAAATAGAAATAGTTAGAAACTTATAAAGATTTTGGTTTTTCACTGCCGGCTTGTTTTAAACCTTTATGGTAAGCACTAAGCCTTGCATTAAGTTCTTCTTTATTTTTTGCTCCATAACAAACATCAAGTTCTTTTAATACATTATTTAAATCACTATCTGCACACAATCTATTCGCAAATGTAATCGAATTCCCTAAGTCACCTGCACCCCTATTATATTGACCACTAGGGTATGCTTCAGGACCATACATACTCCATGCTTGATATTCTTTGTTTTGATTGCTATCTCGTTGTGGAAAAACAGCAACAACATAACTACCAATCACCTCAACCCCATCTTTTTTATAACCAAAATCAAATCTAGGATTTATCATACACAAATATGCTTCTTCGTTAAATTCATTAAGAGAAAGTTCGAATTGAGCGGCTAAATCTAATTGAGCGGCTGTAATTCCTCTTTTATCTTCATGGGTTTTAAAATTATAAAATTTCATAACAACTCCTTTATCTTATTTGATTTGATTATAACATAATAAAATTAAAATTGCAATATCTTTCTTAAAATTTTCCCCTATTTCGTCAAGTTATAACTTAAATCGAGCAAGAATTCTAAGTCATTTTTGTCTATCTCTTCTAAATTTATGGTAAGCCAGTGAACTTTATTCATGTGATAGGCAACATATACGCCCTTTTTCTTCAACAAATCTCCTCTAATAAGAGGGTCAGTTTTTATGTCTAAGATATCTAATTTTTTTACTTTGCCATTACTTTTAAACCCAGTGATTTTATCGCTTGATACTTGCATAATAAGAGCAAACCACTTTCTGTTATGTTTATGGCGAAAGACAAGCGCGTCAACATCTTTAAAAGGATTGTCAGGCGTGACGCCATAATTCTCTTCAATATATTTTGTAAACTCTTCCTTTGTCATATTAAAAAAGCTTCCTTACTCATGCTTACTATCGTTGTTTTTGTTCATGTTTTCAGTCGTTTTATCATTGGCGCTTTCTTCAACTACGACCTCTTCTCCCTTATCTTCACCCTCTTCGACAACAACGGATGACTTTTTCTTGCAAATTTTACTCATAAGGTCAACCTTGTTTTCTCTTCCGGTAAATAATCTTGCAATATTTTTATGGTGAAGTGAAAATGTCAAAACGACAATGCACCAAATAATCACGAGTATAGGCACAAGATTTAACACTCTCCAAACAGAAAAAAGTGTTGTCGAAGTTATCGCCATAGAAAGAATGTAGATAAAAGAAATGACTGAACCGTATTTGATGACAAAAAGCATGAGCAAAAAGCAGACAACAAAAGCTATCAGACTCATCCAATAAAAATTTGGATTGAAAGTAAAAAGTCCGAAGGTGCAAGCCACGCCTTTACCACCTTTAAATTTATAATAAACAGGAAAACAATGTCCAACGATTGCTGAAATACCAGCAACGAAGTATGCTAAATCGCCATAGCCTTCAAAAAAGTGCTCAACGACAAAATAAGAGATAAGTGCTGGCAGTCCGCACTTAATTGCGTCCATAACAAGCGTCAAAATTGCCTCGCCGAAACCGCGCGTGCGAAGCATATTCATGGTGCCAGGATTGTGACTGCCCACCTTTGTGATATCTTTTTTGGCAAAAGCCCAAGAGAAAATTCTTGCAAAACTCACACTGCCCACAAGATACGAAACCACTACGATTATCGGATAAATCCACCAAGCCATCTAATCTTCCTCCTTACCTTTAAAAACAAGCTCAATCGGAGTTCCTGAAAAATCCACCTTTTCGCGGAGCCTATTTTCCAAATATCTCTCATACGAAAAGTTGATAAGTTTAGGCTCCTTACAAAAGAAGATAAATTTAGGCGGATTTGTCGAAGCTTCCGTTGCATACAAAATTTTAGCTCTTTGACCATTTTTTGAAGGTGGTTCAAAGTTCAAAATAGCATCCTGTAAAATATCATTTAAAACACCCGTCGTTATTCTTCTTGAAGCATTCTCGTAAACAAAGTCTACCTTTTCCATAATTTCAAAGAGCCCCTTGCCTGTCAGTGCCGAAACATAGATAGGAACAAAGTATGACATAAAAGAAAGCTTGTCTTTTAAAATTTCGCCATACTTATTCTTGTCCATGGTCTTTAAATCCCACTTGTTTACCACAACAACACTCGGCTTGCCTGCCTCATGCACATAGCCTGCAATTCTAACATCCTGCTCAGTAATCTCCTTGGACGCATCAAGCACAATCAAAACAACATCCGCCTCCTCGATCGCAAGCATGCTTCTAAGCACAGAATAACCTTCCACGCTCTCCTTCTCAACCGAACGCTGACGGCGAAGCCCAGCAGTATCCACAAGATAATAGTCCTTTTTGTTGCATCTAAAAGGAATAGTCACCGCATCTCTTGTTGTGCCTTCGACCTCACTGACAACCACTCGCTTTTTGCCAAGAAGTCTATTGATAAGAGAGGATTTTCCCACATTAGGTCTGCCAACAAGTGCAAGTTTAATGCCGTTTAATTCCTCTTTTTGTTCGTCTTTTGGAAAATATGAAGTAACCTTGTCTAAGACATCGCCGATACCTCGCCCTTGCGTGCAAGAGATAGGCATCGGGTCACCAAGCCCGAGCGAATAAAAATCATAAAGGTTCGACAGGTCAAAATTATCTAGTTTGTTCACAACAAGCACGACAGGAAGTTTTTTTCTTCTAAGCATGCTTGCAACACTAATATCGGCATTAGTAACACCCACCTTTCCGTCAACAAGAAAGATGATAACATCAGCGTTATCAAGTGCCAAATCCACCTGCTCTTTGATTTCCGACTGAAAAATGTCCTCGCTTTTATCTTCTAGCCCACCTGTATCTACAAGGCTAAATTCATGTCCGCACCACTCTGCGTCAGCATAAATTCTGTCGCGCGTTACCCCCGCAACATCATCAACAATCGAAATCCTTTTTCCGCAAATCTTATTAAAAAGTGTGGATTTCCCAACATTGGCTCGCCCCACAATAGCGACAATAGGTTTACTCATATATAAAATATAACATAATAGAAAAAATAAGTAAAATAATTTTACAAAATATAATTACTTAAAATTTTTTAAATAAATTTAGATGATGATAATTAGTTAAAAAGTTTTAAATAAAACGCCTAAATAACAAACATTTAGGCATTTAATAATAAGACAGCAATCATTTTTAACAGATTTTTCAACATTGAATATAAAACATTTAATCCGCGTTATAAAAGAAAAACCAACTTTTCTTACTGCTCTTTTCCGCAATATTGACAAAATTTAGAGTCTTTATCAATTTCTTTTCCGCAGTGCTTACAAAACATCTTTTCTTCCACAACCTCTTCGGTCATTCCTTCTTTAACGGCACCAGCCACGGTTTTTACTGCGCCTTTTGAAACATCAGCCTGCGTATTAGCAATATCTTTCAAATCTTCCCTGTTTTCATTAATTATATGCTTCTGCGTCTTTATCATAAGTTTTTGCATATTAGGCGTAAAACCAATGCTCATCATGATAATGCCAATCATAAGACCGACCATTCCACCAAACATAAAGCCTACACTTTTTTCCATTTCGCTAAAAGAATCATCCACACAAAAAGAGGTGATTAAAAGAGCAAGTCCTGCAAGAAACAAAATTATTCCTAATATTTTTAAAACTAAATAAATTTTTGGTAATTTTTCTTTCATATTTATCTCCATATACAATTAAAATAACAAAAACCTAGTAAATTGTAAAGCGTTTTACTAAATAAATTTTGCTTTTTAGTTTCAGAGAGGTTTAGTGCAGTTATAATTCAATCTTTTAAATTGTAATTTCTTGGTCGGTCAGGTTTTATAATTCACGTTCTTCTCTTTTATCTGCACTCACATAATAAGAAAATAACGCAAGACCTTCAACAGAAAATAAGATTGGTGTGTAAAAACATATAATAGCTCCAGACGTTTCCTCAAGGTCCTTCGCCTTTTCATAAGGTTCTCTTTGCCCAGATAAGTCGATATACTCTTCAAGATTGTAATTTATTTTTGCTTCTTCAACATAGTCGTTTTCTATGTTTTCTAAGTCTTTTTTAGATATCTCTCCATTTTCATATTGTAACTCTGCAGGATAAACCTTTTCTTCATATAAACGTCTCAAATAGTTATCGTTTAAGCAAGCCTCAATAAACTTATCATTATCGTCATAACCTTTTTCAATGTTTTCTTTTTTCTTACTGCATGTTATTCCAATTATAGACGCTGTTACCAAAGCCCCAATAGATAAAATAGTACCAGAAATCAAGGCAATCCTAAATATTTTATTTCTATTTTTAAGCATAACACACACTCCTTATATGCGTGTAGTATACAATAGATTTAACAAAATGTCAATACTCCCCTCTTAAAGAAAAAACTACTTTTTAAGGCACTTTTTTTGACAGTTTTTGCAATTAAATTGGCATTTTTTTCTTTTTATAAATCTATAAATGAAGATAAATGAAAGTAAAATAAAGACGAAAGCAAGCAAAATTAGAACAAAAGCCCAACCAAAAATTTCAATGGCAAACGCGATGTTAAAGACAAGAAAACTTACAACATACGCCGTCACAAGTTCGATTATCACGCCTATTATCGTCCACTTTTTGCCCACTTCTTGAATTAGCATAGAAACAGAGGCAATGCATGGCACATAGAGAAGTGAGAACACTAAAAATGACAAAACTGAGGCAGTTGATGCGAAATATACCACACTTGTTGGAAGAAGAAGTGACTCTGAAATCAATCTGGTCGCGCTACTATCAATTCCGTTAAACATGGCAATCGACGACACCACAACCTCCTTTGCCACAAGCCCAGCAAGAAGTGCCGACACCACCGCCCAATTATCAAAGCCAAGAGGCGCGAAAATAGGAGCAAGTGTTTTTCCTATCGTTTGAAGCATGCTTCCTGCGCCGTCAGGGCAGTAGCTAAATGAAAAACTGAACGAGGATAGCAAAAAGACAATGACATTCATGGAAAGCATAATTGAGCCCACTTTCACCAAAAAGTGCTTTGAGTTTTCAAGTAAAACTTTGCCCGTTCGCTTCAAAGACATATGCCTGTATGGCGGAAACTCCAAAATAAAGGTTTGATTGTTGCTTTTTAAAAGTGTCATGTCGAGGAGCTTTGAGATGGTGATTGCCACAATGACACCAAGCAGGTATAATCCAATGATGACAAAGATATTGCTTGCGCCGAAAAACGCTCCGCCCACCACTGCATAAATAGGAATTTTTGCCGAGCAACTCATATATGGACAAACTAGCGCGGTCTTTATCTTGCTGTTTTTGTTGTCCATATTGCGCGCGGTCATGATTGCAGTTGTCGAACAGCCAAAGCCCATAAGAAGAGTATATACGCTCTTACCTGACAGACCTACCTTACCTAAAATATCCTCAAAGATAAACGCCACACGACTTAAATAACCACTATCTTCAAGCACACTTAAAAAGAAGAATAAAAGCACCACTTGTGGCAAAAAGGAAAGCACGGTTGCAACACCGCCAAATATGGCATCATTAAAAAGATGATAGATAAAACTATCGCTCAAATGCTCAAATAAAAAGTTGGAAATAGGCGTTGTGATAAGGCTTAACAATGATGAAAGAACATCTGATAAAAGCGCACCTAGCGAGAAAAATGTTAAGTAAAAGATAATTGCAAGAATAATTAAAAAGCAAGGAAAGGCAAGATATTTACTCAATAAAATTTTATCTAAATTGCTTTTTCCATAGACAAAGTCATTTTTTAAACATGACAAGTTTATAACCTCATCAATAAAATCATACCTTGCTTTTGCCATGATTTCCATGGAGTTTTTCGGCAGTTTTGAAAAAATTTCTTCAATCTTTTTTTCATCATAATTATGACGAAGAAAAAAACTTTTATCGCGCTCAAAAGCCTTGATACAAAAAATATTTTTATTGTCTAAATTGGAAAAATATGGAAAAACACAAGAAAAATCAACTTTTTTTAAATAATTTAGTGTATTTTTATTAAAAAATGACATATTTTTGTATTCTTCAAAATTTTTCTCGGCGTTTAAACTAAGCACTTTGACACCTAAAAACTTTTCCAAACTATTTTTGTCAACCTTGTATTTCTGCCTTTTGTCTATCTCGTTTAAAACAACACAGACATCTCTGCCCGTTTCAATTAAGCATAGCGTTAAATATAAGTTCCTTTGCAAGTTGTTAAGGTCACAGATGTTTACTATCTTTGAATTAGAACTTTCAATAAGCTTGACCGAAACTTCCTCTTCAAAAGAAAGAGGCGAAAGTGAATATATCCCCGGCGTGTCCACAAGCACAAACTTTTCGCCATTTAAAGTAAATTCCTTTTTCTTTTCCTCCACTGTGACACCATGCCAATTACCAACATGCTCATTCGCTTTAACAAGAGAGTTGTAAAAAGTGGTCTTTCCAGCGTTCGGATTTCCGACAAGTAATATCTCTTCCATCATGCCACCATAACACTGCCAAGAAGCGAACTTTTTATACTCAAAACATATCCTCTAATTTCAACTAAAAAGACTTTTTTTAATGGCGACTTATTTAAGATGATGATTTTTTGCCCCGAAAAAATACCAAGCTCATAAAAACGCCTAACCACCTTTTCCTCGCCCTTGACTTCAACTATCTTGTAATTTTTATTGACCTTACCCTCTTTCAAACTATGCATATAAAATTTTATGGCAGAGCGTGTCCGTTTATGATTATGTTCTTCACTTTTTAAACCCTCCACAATTTTTATTTTTTCTTTCTTATTTCCGCTAGACTTTGCGAAGTCGAAGGATCTCTCAAAAATTTCTTTTAGTAAAATCAATTAAAATATTGTGTTTAAAAAGTTGCATTTACACTATATTTTGTGTTATCATAGTTCTACAAAAGGAGATTTGTTATGAAATGTATATATTGTGGTTGCGAAGATAGCAAGGTGCTTGACAGCCGTTCAACCGACGAGTCCAATTCTATTCGTAGGCGCAGAGAGTGCTTAAAGTGTGGAAAAAGATTTACTACATACGAAACCGTGGAAACCGTGCCTATTTTGGTTGTTAAGAAAGACGGCTCTCGTCAACCTTTTAATATCGAAAAAATCAAGTGTGGAATGATTAAGGCATGTGAAAAGCGTCCTGTCAGCATGGCTCAAATAGACGAAATGGCAGAAGATATTGAAAAGACTATTCAAAATTCACTTCGTCAAGAAGTTTCTAGCCAAGAGATAGGCGAAATGATCATGGCAAGACTTAAAAAAGTGGATGAAATCGCCTATGTCCGCTTCGCCTCAGTTTACCGCCAATTCAAAGACGTCACAAACTTTATAAAACTCATCACTGAGATGTAAACATAGCGAAACAAAAATTGTAAAAATCAAAATAAACTCTATCAAAATTGATAAAGTTTATTTTTTATTATTTTCAACAAACAAACTATTTCTTCCCCTTGCTTGTGCCCATGATGTAAGGCGTTGGATTGTTTGTGGCGTAAAGTTCGACAAGTATCGCATCTTCGCCGACCTTGACGATTTGACTTAATGGAATGAAAAGCTCCATACCACTTTTAAACACATTCCAAAAACTTTTTTCGCCAGGAACAACAATTCCCTGCACACATCCTGTCTGTAAATTGAAACAAACATCGACAATATGCCCTAGCCTTCGCCCATCGACCACATTGACAACCTCTTTACATCTAAGTTCCAAAAATGAAGTATCCATGTGGTAGTTTATGTCGTATTATGTCAAATAATGATAAAAATCTTATTTTATTTAACCTTTTAATTAAAATATAAATATCTTAGTAACAATATATTTATATTCTGTTTTTTATTGTTAAAAATATGCTAAACTTAAAAAAGATGAAATTACTATTATTTTAATAACAGAATAATAGTATGCAATCTTAATTTTAATAAAACATGTTAAGATAATAATGAGGTTAAATATGAAATTACAATTTAGATTTAAAAAAGAAGAGATTGAAAAGATATTAAGAGAAAATAAAATCTCATTGCGAAATTTTGCATACTTTTTAGGCATAAGCACAAATATTGCCAAAAGAATGTTCAACGAAGAACCCTTTGAAATTGACACGAAATATCTTTCTGAATATATAATTTCAAGTGAAGAAACTTCAACCGATTTAAACGATTTAATTAGAAAAAATAAATAAAAATAAAAAACAATCTACACAAAAAAACATCTTCAATTACAAAAATAAGCAAAAAACAAGCATTTTTTATTAAAATAAATTAAAAAAATGCTTGTTTTTGTCAATTTTAATCAAAAAATTTCTTTAATGTTTTAAGAGCCGTCTTTTCTAAACGCGACACCTGCGCCTGACTAATTCCTACCTCATTTGACACTTCCATTTGTGTTTTACCAACATAGTAACGCATGAGCAATATCTCTTTTTCACGCTCAGACAGATTTTTTATCGCATCATTGAGCGTCATCGTTTCAACTAAATTTTCGTCATCTTTATCGCTAGCGATTTGGTCCATAATCCTAACGGTTTCATTGCCGTCGCTATAAACAGGTTCGCTGAGTGACACCGTGTCGCTTATGGCATCAAGCGCAAAGTTGACTTCACTTTCAGCAATGCCTAAGACCTCCGCAATTTCCTCTGTGCTAGGTTCGCGATTGAACTTTTTGATAATTTCCTCTTTTACTTTTAAAGATTTGTATGCCGTATCACGAATGGAACGACTGACACGCACAGAATTATTGTCGCGAAGATATCTTCTAATCTCACCTATTATCATAGGAACAGCATAGGTTGAAAATTTCACATTTAGACTTTCATCAAAATTGTCAATAGCTTTTAAAAGTCCAACGCACCCCACTTGAAACATATCGTCAGCCTTTTCAGAATGAGCAGAAAAACGCTGAACAACCGACAACACCAATCGCAAGTTTGCAATCACAAATTTATCTCTGGCAAACTCATCTCCCGCCTTAACCTCTCGCATAAGTTCTGAAATCTCTGCGTTTTTAAGTTTAGGTAGTGTTGAAGTGTTCACTCCCGAAATGACAACCCTATTAGCCATAGCGCCTCCTAGTAAAAATATCTTTTACTATTAAGGCGATAATTATGCAAAAAGAAAAATAAACAACAAAACTAGACAAACTTCTTCCCGTTTTGCTGTTTAATTACAAAAATTAATCAAATTTTAGCTAAAATTAATAAAAAATTAAATTTTTTTTGAAAAATTTATAAGATTTTTGGTGTTATTTTTAACAATTTTTAAAATAGGTAATTTTTTATCATTGTTTTTAATTCTTCTAAATTAGTCTTTTTCTTGACAGAAAATGGTATCTCGTTTTCATGAATTTCAAAAGGCTTTTTAACTAAGTCCACTTTATTCAAAACCACAATACGCTTTTTGGTCGCGCCTATATCATCTAAAATCTCGTTTGTGATGTCGATATTTCTTTTATAGTTAGGGTCGGACACATCCACCACATGAAGAATTAAATCAGCATCCTTTATCTCTTCCAAAGTGGAAGCAAAACTCTCCACAAGCTCATGAGGAAGTTTACTTATAAAGCCGACTGTGTCTGTCAAAATGCAATACTCATTCTCGCCTAAAAACATCCGCCTTGAAGTCGTCTCCAAAGTGGCGAATAGTTTGTCTTGCACATAGATGTTATCTCGCGTAAGCAAATTAAAAAGCGAACTCTTGCCAGCGTTGGTATAACCGCCTATTACCACATTCTTAATTCCTGCCTTAATTCTAGCATTACGGTTGACAGCACGCGCATTTTTAATCTTTTCAATCTCTTTTTTAAGAGTCAAAATCTCAGCCTCTAACTTTCGCCTGTCAAGTTCCAACTTTGTTTCGCCAGGTCCACGCATACCAACGCCCGCACCGCCAAAACGCCCTTGCGAGCCTTGCATAGAGGCAAGCCTTGTAAGGAGGTATTTGTTCTGCGCAAGCTTAACTTCAATCTTGCCCTCATTTGAAACAGCATTGCATGCAAAAATGTCGATGATAAGAAGAATTCTGTCAAGCACCTTAACGCCTAGCTCATCGCTTAAATTTTTAAGTTGACTACCTGTAAGTTTAAAATCTACCACAAGCACATCAATATCGTTTTCTCTCACAAAATTTTTTACCTCTTCAAGCTTTCCCGTGCCGATTATTGTTCGGCGATTTAACGCCTTTATATCTTGATAAAAAATCTTTTCCACTTCTAAATGAGCGGAATTGCACAGCCTCTCAATTTCAGCAAATTGAAAATCTTTGTCCGTATCTCTTTCAATAGGACAAAATACCACCGCCTTTTCAGTTTCCTCAAAAGTTAAATCATACATCTTTTTCATGTTTATATTTTAGCATATTTTAACTATTATTGCTATAAAAAACACAATAAAATTATAAAAAATAACAAAAATTTAGCAAATAAATACATATTTTATAGATTTTAAAGATATAACAAATCTTTTTTGCACTAATATAAAAATAGTGGTATTGCCACTATTTTATTACTAACAACATCATAAACTTTTACTATTTACGCTGTTTTTTCTTCTCCGTCAGAAATAGCAAGCACTGAGCCGTCAACAGTTGATATAATCACAGAAAAGCTTTCGCCCTCATAATTTAAACAAGTAAAGCACCAATATAAGTCACTAAAATCATCGTCCTTTTCGCTCATAACCCTAAGGTAGCACTCCGCATTGAAATGATTATAGCTCTTCTGCTCTTCCAATTTATCTTTTAAATTCTCACAAACAATTTGAAGAGCGTTTTCGTAATCTATGGCAAAATTTTGCTTTTCAAGCGTCACCGTCTGCTCATCATAAACAATAGAAAAATCCTCACCAATGGTTATATCATCCACAATATCCACCATATACGAATTGTTAAATGAGTTATACTCAGCTTCAACATCCACAGTAACCTCGCCCGACTTTACCTCAAACACAATCGCCTTTGCTATATTTTCCTCTTTAAATTTTATGACTAATAAAGAATAGTCAACAAGCTCAGTCGCTTGTCCATTTACGAGATAATCTTCTTCTCTTTCTCCAACTGAAAGAGTGGCAACCATTGTATCGTTCTCTCCAAAATAATATTCCTTTGTGATTTCCGCCATGTTGTTTAAAACATAACTATCAATCGTCTTTCCGCAAGCCGTCACTCCAAACACCACCAAAAATAGCGCCAGTGAAACCAAAACTTTTTTAAACATATCGATCTCCTTTATCATTTTTAATTTTATAATAATTTATGTTTGTAAAAAAGAAGAAATATGTTAAAATATATAATGTAATGTCGTATTTTGGAGGAAATATGAAAGGATTAAAATATTATATCAAAGATAGCATTAAAAATCATTATGCCATAGGCGCTTATAACTTCGTCAACATGGAAATGTTAAAAGGGATTTGCGAAGGTGCGAAGATGACAAACTCTCCTACTATTGTCGCAGTCAGCGAAGGCGCGTTTAAATATATGGATGAAAACTTTTTGCTAGGTCTATATAAAAGTGCAAAAAAAAGTTATACGGGCATACCGCTTTTTCTACACCTTGACCATGGCAAAAGTTTTGAAATATGCAAAAAGGCGGTTGACCTTAAATTTAACTCTGTGATGATTGACGGAAGTTCCTTGTCTTTTGAAGAGAATGTCTTAATTACAAAAAAAGTAGTAAAATACGCTCATGCTCATGGCGTTTTGGTCGAAGCGGAACTTGGCGTTTTAAAAGGTGTGGAAGACAATGTAAGTGCAAACAAAAACATCTACACCGACCCACTAAAAGCAAAGGAATTTTTTGAAAAAACAAATTGTGATACTCTCGCCGTCGCCATTGGAACTAGTCATGGCGCATATAAATTTAGTGACGAGGCAAACCTTAGATTTGATATTTTAAGCGAAATTGAAAATCTTTTACCAAACTTTCCTCTCGTCCTCCATGGTGCGTCTTCCGTTCCACAGAAATATGTGGAAAAAATAAACAAGTTTGGCGGAAATGTGAAAGGTGCAAAGGGTGTTGACGAAAGTTTGCTTGCAAAAGCTTGCAGAGAACATAATGTTTGCAAGATTAATTCTGACACTGATTTACGCATGGCATATGTTTCTACAATACGCGAACATCTCAAAGAACACCCTGACAACATTGACCTCAGAAAGTTCAATACCTTGGCAATCGATGAGATTAAACAACTTGTCGCTGAAAAAAACAGATGCTTTAACAACATAGATAGAATTTAATCATTTAAATATATTTTGCAATTTGATAGGAGCTAAAAGATGAATATGTTTAACAACGATGTTAGTCACGATGGTCACAGAGAAAGACTGACCAATTTAGTGGAAAAATCAGGCTTAGACAATGTCAGCAATATTCAAGCGGTAGAATATTTTTTAACATATATCTTTCCACGCGGAGATGTCAATCCTCTCGCCCATCGCTTACTTGATAAATACGAAACCTTTGCAAATATTATTAACGCAAGCGTCAATGATTTGATGTCGGTTAAAGGAATAAATAAGCGTAGCGCGAAGAAGATAACCTTGTTCGCACAGCTTTTTGATCTCTACACATCTACAAGCATGGACAAGAATATAAGCATTGACGACAGAGAAGAGTTTTTGGATATGATTGAGCAAATGTTAAGATTTAAAACCACAGAAAACCTCGTTTTGTTTGCCTTCAATTCAAACTATATGTTGACACACAAACGAAAATTTAACAATAAAAGTATAGATGAGGTTGCTATGTCTACCTATGATTTATATGATTTTATCGCCTCTTCCAAGCCAGCATATCTTGTTATCGCTCACAATCATTCAGGAGGCTTAGCCACACCTTCTCCCAACGACAAGGACGCCACAAATTTTATTGAAAGTCTTGTTTCAAATTTCCACTGCCAACTTATTGACAGTTTTATAGTTGGTGATGATGGCATTCTTAGTTTAAAACAACTAGGCTATGTGCGTAATTTCCATAATATAGGCGGAATTATAAACTATTTGTCTGAAATTAATGATAATGACAACATAAAGGAAGATTGAGAAAATCAATCTTTTTTTACTGATAAACTATAAAATTCATCATGAACTTTTATTCGATAGCCAACATAATTAAAATTTTTAATTTTTTCTAAAATAAAAAGCGAAAACTCTTGCTTTTTTGTTAATTTATATGCTATACTACAAATGGTCCTATGGTCAAGCGGTTAAGACGCAGCCCTCTCACGGCTGAATCAGGGGTTCGATTCCCCTTAGGATCACCAGAAAAAACCGAGCAATGATTGCTCGGTTTTTTGAACGAAGAAAGAAGAAATAAAAAAGAAAAATTGTGGATTATAATGAAAAGATAAAGGGAATCGAACGGGCACCTAAGACAACTGTGTTTGCGTGACAACAAATTCTTATTTTTTACTTTCCAAATTGATGTTTGTATATTGCTTTCATATCATAATCGCCGACTATATATTCCGTCAACAAATTAGGATAAATTCCATTATCCCATAATTGCAACGCTATTGCATGGACGCAATCTTCCGCTTTAAGTCCGCAAATGTCTATTTTATTTATATTTTATCAGAATTCAAAACCTTCGTTGAATTGTCAGTATAAACAACTGTCACCTGCATATTTTCAAATTTGCTTATCTTTTCATTATCAAACTGTTAAAACTGCAACTGCAATAGCACCAGCAAAAAGTCCAACTGCGAGTAGTATTTGAAAAATTCCGACAAATATGTCAAGTTTTTTATATTTTAAACTTGGCGTTGTTTCAAGTTCTGCTTCCAAATTTTCAATTTTCTTTTGATTTTTTTCAAGCAATGCTTTTCTTTTTTCTGCTTTATATACCACACCCATAATCGCCATTGCAAAAGCAGTGAAGGCATAAACGCCACAATATTCAAGTGCTGCAATAAAGGTTGCGACAAAGAAAATGCCAATAAAAATTAGCGCAACAACCTTTGCAATTCCACCGCCAAGCGAACCGCCTGTCATAAGTGACGACAAAAACCAATATTCAAGTCCAAGAGCCGCTCCGACAAAAAGCATTGAAAGGATGATTGCAAAAATTCTTGCACCAACTCCACCTCTTTCATATCTTCGCATATCTCTATAATGCCGACTAGGAATACTAAATAACCAACCTAAAAATTTCATAATCTCCTCCGTTCTTTTTCTTACTTAATAATATTAATGCATATCTCCGCCCTTTTTGTCAAACAGTTTTATATGATTAATTTTAATTAGCTTTTATCATTTTACTTTACAACAATATTTGCTATGTGATAATATTGAATCATGAATAACTTAATCAAAGAAATCAAAACAAGGGCAAAATCACAAAAAGTCAAAGTATATTTTGATATGGACGGCACTCTTGCAGAATATGATGCAGAAGATAAAGAAAAAATATTGTCTAATCAAGCGGGTCTTTATCTCACAAAACGCCCTCTTAAATCTATTATCAATGTGGCAGATAAACTTGCAAAAATCGATAACATCGAAATTTGTATAGCCAGCAACTGTCATTTTAAGGAACAAAAAGAAGAAAAATTATTATGGCTCGAAAAATATACTCCTTTTATAAAAAAAGAAAACATAAATATAATTGTTTTTAATGATATGATTTTTAGCAAAGAAGAAAAAGATTTTTTAAAAGCTAATTTAATAATATCTAACTTAAAACAAAACGAATTTGCATATTTAATCGAAGACGACCACAAAATTATAAGAGCAACTAACAAATTTTCAAACATTAAGGCATGCCATATGTCAATGTTTGTGAATTAATCACTTAAAACAGTTGACAAAATTATTTTTTTTCGCTATAATTTGTCAGTAGTTTTGAGGTTTTGAGAATTTCAAAATAAAAACTTAAACATTAGGCTTGCGTTCGTCACAACTCTACCACCAAACCGTCACCTTGACAAGCTTACAAATTTCATCGCCTACCCCCCCCCAAAAAAAATCGTCAAACATTCAGTCATGCTGGTGTGACATAGCAGATAATGCATAGCCTTGATAAAACAAAACACGTAAATTGCGAACAAACTCAAAAAATCGTCGAACATTTAATTCGTGCTGATGTGGCTCAGTCGGTAGAGCGTCGCCTTGGTAAGATAAAAATAGCCAAAATTTGCACCTCAAAAAACACTCAAAAATTTAATAAAAATTGCTTATGCTAATGTAGCACAGTCGGTAGTGCACCGCCTTGGTAAGGCGGAGGTCACGGGTTCAAGTCCCGTCATTAGCTCCAATCATAAACCTTTGAAAAACCCTTATAAATAGGCACTTTCAAAGGTTTTTTATCTTCTAAAAATTTTTATAAATTTCCACTCAAAAAAACATTTGCTGTCAATTTTTGGAGCAATTGCTGTCAAAAAAGAGACAAAAAAATAGACCGATAGCCAAATTATTGAACTATCGGTCTAAATTGTTCTAATACTATATGAAACGGGTATATTTGCTGTCAATTGCTGTCAATTAAATAAGTTTTAAAAAACTTAAAAACTCATCTCCCAATTCAGTTGTTCTTTTTGCAAGCATTCCTTGCACTGTCATTGTTACATTTATACTTTGAGTAGTCATTAAACCATCATTGTATAAATCGTTAATACATTTATCTTTTAATGGCACGACCTCAGGATAGACTTTGCTTAATGGTTGTAGTGGCGACCCCATCACATAACTATTAACATTTAAATTATCAAACTTCTCTGGATTATTAAAAAAGTTTAATATTTTTATATGTGCGACAGAATATTTTTCAACATACGACATAAACATAATAAGTTTATCTTCATCAATGCTGTGGTCAATAGAATAAAGCAATGCGTTTGCCAAATATTCCAATTTTTCTTCCTTTGCAGTTTTCATAGCAAGTTCGGTTGTTTTTATTAGCATTGTTGCAAATGCTTCATTTTCACCAATATCTTCCAATGTGGTTTCAAGTTTAGACAATCTATTTTCAATCATATCTTTCCATTTTTCTTGTCTTTTTTGCAAAATATTGCCCTTGACAACATCGTAAACTGCAGTAACCAAAGCACCACCAACAGGTATAACACTTAAAGCTGTCTTACCAGCAACTTCTAAAACATCAATACATTTGTTTACTATTTCTTTTTTCATAATATCCTCCGACAAGAATATTATATCATAATTCTTTACTTATTTCAATTTAGGTTGCCATTACATCTCAAAATCTTTTTCTTTTCTCTTTTTCTTTCTTTCGAGCTCTTTAATCATTTGGTCTATTTCTTCATCTGTAAGTTCAGGTTCTTTTGGATTTTCAATTTCAAATTCTTTCTCTTTTTGTTGTTCTTGTATTTTAGTGTTAAGTCTATCAGTTGCTTCTCGCACATAATCGCTATTAACTGAGTTGTAAACTGTTATTGTTGTTTTAACATCTCTATGTCCTAAAAGCTGTTGTATTACTTTGGGATTTTCATTCATCTCAAACAACATATTAGAGAAAGTGTGTCGAAGTCCGTGAAAATGAATATTAAATTTGTTTAATCCATTTCTTCTCTTAAATCTATCGAATATCTTTCTAGTGCCTGAATATGTCCTATAACTACCATCATCATTAGCAAAGACAAAAGATGTGGGAGATGTTAAAATTGCTGTTACATCAGGGTTTGTTTGTTGTCTTTCATTTTGTTTGTCTTTCCATTGTTTTAGGGTATCTATGACAATATCGGTTACAGGTATATCTCTAACACTACAAGTAGTTTTTGTATCGCCAATAACTGTTATTCGGTCTTTAATATTGCCTTGCTCGTCAAACTTAGGCACTTGTGTTATTGCTCTTTCAACTTTTATTGTTTTATTGTCAAAGTCTATGTTTTTCCATTTTAGAGCAAGTGCTTCACCAATACGAAGTCCAGCAAACATAAGTGTAATGCAAAGTGGCTTTATAAAATTTGCTTCATCTTTATTTAAAACATCTAAAAATTTATCCCTAATCTCTGGTGGCATTGCTTTGTATTTTTCATCATCGTTTGCTTGATAAATATTCCTTTTGCCTTTAATTTTTACTTTAAGTGTAGGGTTGACAAGTATCCATTTGTTATCAATTGCATATTCAAAAAATTGGTTTAATAAGTGTTTGCATTTTTTGACAGTATCATTGCTATATCCTTGTTCCATTAAATTGTTAACTAATTTTTGTATAGCATAGTTATCTATTTCATAGACTTTCATCTTGCCAATTAGTGGAGCAATATGCAATTTGAAATTTCTAATGTTGCCTTCAAATGTTCGTGGACTTACAGCACTCTTTTTAAAAGTCATAAGATATTCAAACATCAAAGTTTCTAAGTCGTTTTGTTCAACCAAATCGTAAGAATTACTTTTCATTCTTCCACTAATTTCAGAAAGTTTTTTAACTACTTCTGCTCGAGATTTCCCATAAATTGTTTTTCGTATAATCTTTCCATTTTCATCATAGCCAATCGTTAATGCTCCACCCCAACGACCATCACTTCTTTGAAAAATCGAACCTTCATTATTTGCTCTACGAGTTCTCTTGACTGCTTTCTTTTTAGCCATTTTGCACCTCGCTTTGAGTGTTGTTGAGTGTTAGCCAAGTGACAAAATTAAGCACACTTACAACTTGTCTTTTGCCGACTTTTGTTGTTGGAAAGGTTTTGCTTCGCATAAGATTTCTCACATTATCTCTGCCAAGTCCAGTGATTTTGATAAGGTCCTCACAGTCTAAAAAATCTTTGTTGTATTTAGTTGAAATTCGGTCAACTTCCGCTTGTATAAGTTCATTTAAATTTAAGTTTGTATAGTTCATTTTTGTCTCCTCAAAAAATTAAAATTTTCTTTTCTAAATCTATAAAATCTCTCTATTTAATTTTTGAGAAAGAACGCATGTCAGCCTTACTTCTTTCTGCATAACAACAAATTTTCTATATTTAAAAGGGCGTCTGGGTATCCCAGCAAAGCCCAAAATGACGAGAAAAACAAAAAAATTTAAGTGTATCAGTTAAAAGTGCTTAATTTAGGCACTTTTTAGCACTTAAAATGATTTTTGTTTCTCGCTTATGCTCTATACCATAAATATCCATAAAAACTATATTACATTTCAAAATCACTACTTAAATATCCTTGCTCAATCAGTGTTTTAATTCTCATTTCTTCAAGTGTATTCATATGGTCTTGAAATGCTTTAATAGTTTCGTATTCAACCTTTGAATTAAGGTATAAACATTCGTCAAGTTCCTTCATTAACTTGGTTTTTTGAATGCGTTTTTCCACCAAATTCTTTGCATTCAATTTCAATCTTTCGTTCTCTTTAAGTTTTAAATTTTTAGCACTTTCAATAACAATATTTCCAAGCCTTCGATAAATATCATTCATCATTTTATCTCCAACACTTTGGACTGGTTTATCATATCCATTACGCCTGCAATAGTTATTCACAAGTTCATCTTTTTCTTTTACCAACTCATCAAAATCTTGCTTGTAAAGTGATATATTTGAATTGTGCTTAATGATATAATTTGAAATATTATCAACCTGTGATTTTAAATTTTGCATACTTTCGGAGTTGTAAAAAGTGGGCTTGTTTTGTGGAATTTGATTTGCAAGACTTATTAGCA
>ERZ1643251.342-NODE-342-length-73009-cov-13.404474_pt1 | contig 73009 bp, 70 predicted proteins | sample MGYA00579261_ERZ1643251 | MGnify/ENA primary metagenome ERZ1643251 (study PRJEB29033, sample SAMEA4952267) | chicken gut metagenome | biome: Broiler Chicken; feature: Gastrointestinal Tract; material: Caecum | place: Ireland | collected 2018 | study: Broiler...
CGAAACGGAAATGCGAAACCTGAACGAGATCGTCACCATGTATCTGGACTATGCGCAACGGCGGGCCCGCCGTGGAAATGTCATCTATATGGCCGATTGGGTCAAGCGGCTTGACGCATTTTTACAGTTCAACACGGATGAGCCGGATGGTGTGCTGTAATTCAAGGGACTTGGCGGGCATCCAGGAGCCAATAGAGTTTCTGGCGGCATCCCGGATCTCAAGAGCCATATCCCGCTTGTAGCGGCCTTTGGAGAATGTCCGGTCGTCTCAAGCCCTACTTTTATTTTGTTCTGCGTGTTGGCGCAATCCTGGATTCGTTGTAACAGATAGTGAAACCCATCCATGTTGTTGGGGATAGTGAACACATCCGCCAGGATTTCGCCCTCAGAGTTGACGATAAAGCAATCGTGTTTATCCTTTGAGACATCGATACCAACAGAAATCACCATAACAAATCCCTCCAGCGGTAAATATGTGATGCTGCATCCACAGTGCGCCTTACTTTTGTAGCCTTGTTCCACATCAACCGTCTGGCGGTATTTAACTGATTAACAAAAGTGTAAGGGGCTGTGGTTGGAACCTTTCGCGAACCATCTTGTGGTAGGAGGACACTACCAATCCACAGCATCCCTTACAGTGTAGCACAGCCCTTGGAGAGGGACTTTAATAACTACTACTCTATAATACAAGGAGGACGCTGCCCTTACCTGATATCTCAAAGCTGGAAAAGCTCAACTGGGAGTTGGAGAAAAGCGAAAAGAAACTGCGGAAAGCCATCAATGATGAAAAGGCATTGCAGCACCAGTTAAAGCAGCTTACCCGAAAGGAACGGACGCACCGGCTCTGTACTCGTGGCGGTATGCTGGAAAGTTTTCTGCAAGAGCCGGAACGCCTGACAGATGATGATGTCATGCTGTTGTTGAAACTCATTTTTCACAGGCAGGACACGCAGGAACTATTGAAAAAACTGCTGGAACGGGAGAAGCCGGAAACCCCTTAGTTTACTAAGGGCGCAATTATACACCACCCAGAGGTTGGTGCATTGCGTTCTCCGAAGGCTCCTCGCCGGAGGGCTGTGATTTTCCGCAGTCATGGTCTGCTCCAAATCATACAGGGGACGCTACGCTTCCCCTGCGCTGGCTGCCGCCAGCTACCCTTTTGTGGACTTGCCATCTGGGGACACCTTGCGTTGCAAGCTGTTCCCAGCCGACAAGTTGCATAAAATATGCTATCTTTTCAGGAGGTAATGAAGTATAATGAAAGCAGTAATAAAGATGAACTGGTAGAGGGAATCTTATGGAGAAATTACAATGGTTGACAGATAAAAACAATTTCAGTTTCGGAGGATATTAGATATGAATAATGAATATGACAATCAGAATTTTTTCGACGAATATGCAAAAATGCCCCGTAGTCGAGAAGGTCTAAGTGCTGCCGGAGAATGGCACCAATTGAAACCGTTATTTCCTTCGGTCAAAGGAAAAAAGATTCTTGATTTAGGTTGTGGTTATGGATGGCATTGCAAATTTGCGGCTGAACAGGGAGCTGCGCATGTATTGGGAATAGATTTAAGCAGTAAGATGATTGAAGAAGCAAAAAAGCGTAATGCAGGAGAACAAATAGAGTATCGTGTTTGTGGAATAGATGAATACGAATACCCAGAGAATACATGGGATTGTGTTATCTCAAATCTGGCATTGCACTATATTGAAGATATAGAACTTATCTTCCAAAAAATTCATAGAACATTGAAACCAGATGGAATATTTCTCTTTAATATTGAACATCCCGTTTTTACTGCCGGAGTTGGACAAGACTGGATTTATACAGATGCAGGAACTCCAAAGTACTGGCCCATTGACAATTACTTTTTCTCAGGGGAGCGAAAAACACATTTTTTAGGATGTGATGTAGTAAAGCAACACCACACACTTACGCAAATTATGATGGGGTTATTGAATAACAGTTTTGAACTTAAAGTGGTAGAAGAAGCAGAACCGCCGCAAGAAATGATGGATATTCCAGGCTTTCAAGATGAATTACGCCGTCCTATGATGCTGTTGGTAAAGTCAATCGCAAGAAAATCTATTATAAAAGAAAAATTATAATAAACTTAAGATTGTCATTAACACATCGGGTCAACTTGCCCCGAACTTTTACAACTAAATACCCGCCGCCCACACAGCGGCACACCGAGCAGGAAATCTGAAAAAAGGTCTCCTGCTTTTTTTCTGCTCAAAATGAGGTGGTAAAACGCCACCCCATCCACCAATTACCGAAAGGAATGTGAGTTGTTTCTTTGATGATGGCAGCATATCTGAAAAGAGTATCCTGAAAATAATGCAGGGTTACAGCCCGTCGCTCTGCGGGCGTTGAGACAGGGAGCACAGGCGTACAAATTCATGCATTTCTCGGGTGGCCCATTTTTCTTTATGACAGAAAATTTGTCCATACATGGTCGTTTGCAGCTCCTCAACATCAATCACGGTCAAAATTCCTTGGCGAACTTTTTCCTCTACCAAGAACCAAGGAAGATAAGAGATTCCCTCTGTATCCTCCAAAACGTGCAGAAGAAACGATGCATAGCTGCTTTCCAAAGCTGGGGTAACACATTGCCCAAGTGCCGCCAACTTATGGTCCAGTAGACGGCGGTAATTGGCATGGCGTTCGGTTAGATAAAAAGGCTCGTCCAACAATTCTTCCAAGTGATGCGTACCCGGCCCAATGCGCTGCCCTAAGCCTGCCGAAGCAACCATAACGATTTGTTCCCGCTGTTCAAGCAATTTATTCCAGTTATGATTGTACAAGGGTTCGTCCAAAATATAAATGATATCAACTTCGCCTTGCTCCATTTTCTTGATGAGGTCTTCGGGAATGCCTGTCGTAATTTGAATGTTGACCTGTGGATGCAGCGAACGAAAATCACGCATTACCTCGGGTAAGCGTGCAAAACAAAGCGACTCCAATGTACCAATGTGAAGCTGACCTTTGAGTGCGGTTTCTTTTTGTTCCAAGGCCAGCGCTGCACGGTTGATATCTTGCAGAATGATGTAGGCGCTGTCTAAGAACTGTTTGCCGTGACTGGTGAGAATGACGCGCTTATAAATACGGTCAAATAAACGCACTCCGAGCGCTTACTCCAACAGCCGGATTTGCACTGTGACCGCCGATTGAGAATAGCCAAGGTGAGCGGCAGCCTTGGAAAAGCTTTGAAATTGTGCTGCCTTGATAAACGTGGAAAGCTGTCGAATTTCCATGTAATACGCCTCCATTTGTGCTATTACTTTTTTTCATCAAAATTATGAAATTCATTCATTTGATTAAATGGTGCTTCTATGTTAGACGAAACACAAAGGTAAAGTCAACTAAAAAATATGAAGAATGTTTAACATGATGGGAGGAATTGCACATGGAGAAAAAGAAGTTTAAAATTGGGTTAATTCCAAAATTGATTCTGGCAATTATCATTGGTATTTTGTTTGGGTCGTTTATGCCGGAATGGTTTAACCGTGTCGTAGTTACTTTATCCTCAATTTTCAGCACCTTCTTGTCGTTTATTATTCCTTTAATGATTGTTGCATATGTCACCATGGGCATCGCCAATCTGAGAAGCGCGCAGGAAAGCTCCTAATCATTACGGTGGCTTTGGCGTATGTTTCTACTTTAATTGCGGGCTCGGCCTCTTACCTCGTTTCTTCTTCTTTGTTCCCCTCGTTTATGAGCGAAGGAGCGCTGGACCAAATTTCCGCCACGGCAGATGTTACGCTGTCAAGCTGCTTCTCGCTGTCCATTCCTCCTATTTTGAACACCTTGTCCGCTGTTACACTGGCGTTTGTATTAGGGCTTTGCTTGTCCGCAATACGCGGCAAAACCATTGGAGATACGCTGTATAACGGAATGGAAGATTTTTCGGCAATCATTGACAGGGTTCTTCATGCGGTCATTATCCCGCTGCTGCCGCTTTACATTTGCGGCACTTTTACCAGCATGACTTACTCTGGAAAAACATTTGCAATTTTGGGCATTTTGTGGAAAGTATTCCTCGTTGTGATTGCGATGCACTTGATTTATATTGTAATTCAGTTTACAATTGCAGGTATGCTGTCCGGCAAGAATCCCATTATGTTGATTCGCAACCAGATTTCCGATTATGCAACGGCAAGGTACGCAGTCTTCGGCCGCAACCATTCCTGTGAACTTGGAGTGTGCAAAGAAAGACGGCACTTTGGATGAAATTGCAAACTTTGTGGTTCCCTTGTGCGCCAATATCCACATGGCCGGTTCTATGATTACCATTACCGCATGTGCAACTGCCGTTTGTTTAATGTATCGGCTGCCCATCAGCATGGCGACAGTGGTTCCCTTTATTATGACATTGGGCATTGCCCTGGTAGCTTCTCCGGGCGCTCCCGGCGGTTCTATCATGACTGCGCTGCCGTTCCTTTATATGGTATTTGGCCCTGAAGCAGGCGATGTGAACGCGCCGATCTGCGCCATCATGGTTGCGCTGTATATCACACAGGATTCTTTTGGAACAGCCTGCAACGTATCCGGTGACAATGCGATTGGTGTAATTGTGGACACCATTTATCGCAAATTTATCAAAAAAGAAACAACGGTTGTGAAAGAGTGATACCATGTCTTTTATCAGTGTATTTGACGTGCTGGGGCCCAACATGATTGGGCCTTCCAGCTCGCACACAGCCGGGGCTGCTGTGATTGCCGGCGTGGCGCGCAAGCTGATTGCCCCGCCGCTTAAAAAAGTAGAGTTTACCCTTTACGGCTCTTTTGCCAAAACGTATCGCGGCCACGGAACAGACCGAGCACTGCTGGGCGGAATTTTAGGCTTTGATACCGATGACGTTCGCATTCGTGACTCTTTTGAGATTGCGCGTCAGCGGGGGCTGGAATTTGCCTTTATTTCCAATGAAACCGAACAGGATGTTCACCCGAACACGGCAGATATCCGCATGGAAAACGAATCGGGACAGGTAATGACCGTCCGCGGAGTGTCCTTAGGCGGCGGCAAAATGAAAATCACGCGCATCAACGGGGTAGAGGTGGACTTTACCGGCGAATACAGCGCACTGATTGTCATTCACCAAGATACGCCCGGTGTGGTGGCGCATATCACGCATGTGCTGAGCGAGCATAACGTCAATATTGCGTTTATGCGCTTGTTCCGTGAAGCACGCGGGCATACCGCGTACAGCATTATTGAGTCGGACGGCACGCTGCCGGAAAGCATTCCGGCTCAGCTTCAAAAAAATGCACACATCCGGGATGTGATGTTGGTGCAGTCGTAAAGGAGCGGGGAACATGGAATTTAAAAGTGCAAAAGAGCTTTTGGATGGATGCGCCCGCGAAGGGTGCAGCATTTCGGAGATGATGCTTCGCCGGGAATGTGTTTTGGGCGAAGTTTCGGCGCAGGAAGTACAGCGCCGCATGATGCGTGTTTTAGAAATTATGCGCCAATCCGCCACACAGCCCCTGCAAACGCCTCAGCGCTCCATGGGCGGGCTGATTGGCGGAGAAGCCCAGCACTTGAATATTCATGCGCAGCAGGGAAAGGCCATTTGCGGGTCACTGCTGCAAAAGGCAATCACCTATGCCATGGCAGTGCTGGAGGTCAATGCCTCTATGGGCTTGATTGTGGCAGCCCCGACTGCGGGTTCGTCAGGTGTGGTGCCGGGGCTTTTGCTGGCGCTTCAAGAGGAATACCATCTTTCAGACGAGCAATTGCTGAAAGGCTTATTCAACGCCGGTGCGGTGGGCTATTTGGCGATGCGCAATGCAACGGTGGCCGGAGCCGTAGGCGGATGTCAAGCGGAAGTAGGCGTTGCGGCTGCCATGGCGGCCTCCGCCGCTGTGGAACTGCTGGGGGGACCCCCCGGCCAATGCTTGGATGCCGCATCGACTGTATTGATGAATATGCTTGGGCTTGTGTGTGACCCGGTGGGCGGCCTTGTGGAGTATCCGTGTCAGAGCAGAAACGCGGCAGGCGCTGCCAATGCGCTGGTGGCAGCTGAGCTTGCTTTGAGCGGCGTCAGACAGTTGATTCCGTTTGATGAAATGTTGGATGCCATGTATGCGGTGGGCCGTCGTTTGCCCGTCGAGCTGCGTGAGACGGCGCTCGGCGGCTGTGCAGCAGCGCCAAGTGCGTGTGAGCGCTGCGGCTGCTGCACATGATCAATTCAGCCATGAAAAAGAAATAGAAAAGCAAAAAAATGGGCCGAAGTTTTGTGTATGATGCAAAAATGCACAAGCTTCGGCCCTTGCATGTATACTGTTCACATCTGAATCAGAAAATGACTGTTGAATTTTGTTCAATTTGCAACAGAATCCACAGAATTTATCAAATCGAGTGTGTTTTTAAGAAAAGCATTGAAAAAAAGATGGCTTGCCTTACACTTGAAAGCGTATCTTTGGGTAATTTCCCCATTTTTGAGAAGACAGGAGGAGCAAGTGTGAAAAAGCAGCTTTGGACAAATGCTGTAAAGATGGCAAAAGGCGTTTAAAAGAGCTGCTTGCTGCATCTTGTCGATCGTGAAAGTTTGGGCAGCACCTTTTAAAAAGCCAAAATAAAAAACGGCGTCTGAAACGGTGAAAATCGTTTTGGACGCTGTTTTTTATGTCTTTCAACTGAAAAAGGAATCCTTGTTTTCGGCGGTAAATGAAAAAGAGCAGCAAGCGATGGTTAGCAAAAACGAACTCTTTGACATTCCGCAGACAAGCGCGTATAATGACAGGTATCGGCGCGGCTTGTCCCACGCCAATTTTACAAGGGGGGAATCGCCTTGGCAATCGGAAAAATGGTGCTTACGGGCATGACCGCGGCAGCCATTGTGTGGTGCTTTCGCTGGCTGCACACCCATGAGGTTTCACTGGGTACGGTGGAGCTGGCGCAGCCCGGGGAACTTCCCGACGAGTACGTTACAAGATCGCAAGCTTACGAGCGGTTTCAAATGGGCAAGCGGATGCCGCGTACCTTGTGGAACGATTTACAAAAGAGGGAAAGCAGCCGTGTGCGAGTTGTGCGCACGGAGCTTGCCGAATGATAAAAGGAGTTTATTATGACAAAAATTACAATTTTTTCCGGCTTTTTGGGTGCAGGCAAAACGACGCTCATTAAGAAGCTGATTGAAGAAGCTTATCAGGGCGAAAAGCTGGTATTGATTGAAAACGAGTTTGGCGAAATCGGCATTGACGGCGGCTTTTTGAAAGAAGCCGGCATCGAAGTGACCGAGATGAATTCCGGCTGCATTTGCTGCAGCCTCGTGGGCGATTTCGGTAAGGCGCTCGAAAAAGTGTTGGACGAGTATCACCCCACACGCATCTTGATTGAGCCGTCCGGTGTGGGCAAGCTTTCGGACGTCATCAATGCGGTTAAAAATTTAAACGCGGATGTGGAGCTGGATGCCTTTGTAACGGTTGCCGATGTCAACAAGGTGCGCTTGTATACGAAAAACTTCGGTGAGTTTTACAACAACCAAATTGAACACGCCAGCGCAATTGTTTTGTCCCGTACAGACGGTGTCGACGAAGCACGGCTGCAAAGTGCCGTTGCATTGCTGCGAGAGCGCAATCCCAAAGCGCCGATTGTTACAACGCCGTGGAACCAGCTCACAGCAGCGCAATTGCTGGACGCAATGGAACAGCGTGACGGGCTGAAAGCAGAGATGTTGGAGCAAGTGCGCCATGAGCATGAGCATCATCATGAGCACGGGGAGCACTGCGGCTGTGGTCACGACCACGAGCATCATCATGAGCACGGGGAGCACTGCGGCTGTGGTCACGACCACGAGCACCATCATGAGCACGGGGAGCATTGCGGCTGCGGCCATGACCACGAGCACCACCACGAGCATGGGGAGCACTGCGGCTGCGGCCATGACCATGGCCATCATCATGCCGATGAAGTATTCACCAGCTGGGGGCTGGAAACCGCCAATCGTTATACGATGGAGGAAATCCGCACGAAGCTGGAAGCGATGGACAGCGGCGACTATGGCGCTGTTTTGCGCGCAAAAGGCATTGTGCCTTCTGAAGACGGCACTTGGATTCACTTTGACTATGTGCCCGGCGAGGCGGACGTGCGCACCGGCGGTGCTGACTATACGGGCCGCCTGTGCGTGATTGGTTCGCAGCTGAACGAAGCCGCACTGGCAAAGCTCTTCGGCAAGGAGGCTTAACATGGCAATTCCCGTTTATTTGTTTGTCGGTTTTTTGGAGGCCGGAAAAACTACCTTTGTACAGGAAACGCTTGAAGACCCTGACTTCAACACCGGGGAAAAAACGTTGATGGTGCTGTGTGAGGAAGGCGAGCAGGAGTATGAAGCCGGGCGCTTTGCAGGCGGCAATGTGCGGTTTATGACGGTAGAACAGGAAAGCGACTTGTGTGTGCCGCTGTTTAAAGAATATCAGCGCCAGCACCGCATCGACCGTGTGCTGATTGAATATAACGGCATGTGGAATTTGCAGTCGCTTTACGACGCACTGCCCAAAGATTGGGAAATTTATCAAATGATTTGCGTTGCGGACGCAACCACGTTTGAAAGCTATTTGAACAATATGCGCCAGCTGGCCGTGGACAAGCTGAAAGAGCCGGAAGTGGTTCTTTTCAATCGCTGCACCGAGAAAACCGATAAAACGTATCTGCACCGCGCCGTGCGTATGGTAAACCGCCGCGCTCAGATTATCTTTGAATTTACAGATGGGTCAATCCAGCCGGATGACACCGTAGATGTGCTTCCGTGGGATGAAACCCCCGGTGAAATCCATTTGGCCGATGAAGATTTCGGCATTTGGTATTTGGATGCCATGGAAAACCCCGAAAAATACGACGGGCGGGAAATTTCGCTCAAGGCATATGTTTGTCAAACGCCGCGTGTGCCCAAGGGAACCTTTGTCGCGGGACGCTTTGCAATGACGTGCTGCGCTGACGATATTTCCTATATCGGCGTGATTTGTCAAGCGCCGAATGCCCAAGAGTACAAACACCGCAGCTGGGTGGAGATTCAGGCGGAAATTGTGCCCATGGAGCACGAGGTGTATGGCGGGCCGGGTGTGGCACTGCGTGCCAAAAGTGTGAAACAAGCGCAGCCGCCCGCTGAGGAGCTCGTTTATTTTCTGCGATAACTTTGCAATAACACGATGAGGAGTGGCGATATGCAAAAGCTGGGATTTATCGGAACAGGGAGTATGGCGCGCGCATTGGTGCAGGCAGCTGCCGCGGGGGGCCACGGAGAATCTTGTGTGCTGGCCAACCGCACACCGGAAAAGGCGCAGCGTTTGGCCGAGAAAGTGTCGGGCCATTGGGTAAAGACCAATGCCGAAGCTGCCAAAGCGGCGGAGTTTTTGTTCCTTGGGGTAAAGCCTTATCAAATGGCGCATGTTTTGCAGGAAATTTCCCCCGTGCTGGACGAGCGCCGTGCCGCCGGCGATGATGTGGTGCTGGTCAGCATGGCAGCAGGCGTTACCATTAAAAATTTGCAGGATATGGCGGGCGGGGCTTATCCCGTCATCCGCATTTTGCCCAATACGCCTTGCGCCATTGGAAAAGGCATGGTGCTGATGACTTTGAGCGAGAATGTCACCGACGAGCAGCGCGATGCATTTTGCCGTGTGATGGAGCAGGCCGGGCGCTTTGACGAGGTAGACGAAACGATGATGGATGCGGGCGGCGTCGTTGCCGGCTGCACGCCCGCGTGGGCCTATCTCTTTATTGAAGGCTTGGCCGACGGCGCTGTGGAAGCCGGTTTGCCGCGCCAAAAGGCCATGGAATATGCCGCACAGGCAGTGCTGGGTGCAGCGGCCATGTGCTTAACTGACGGTGCGCACCCCGGCCCGCTGAAAGACGCTGTTTGCAGCCCGGGCGGCAGCACGATTGCCGGTGTCCATGCGCTGGAGCGCGCGGGGGTACGCGGTGCTGCGATGGATGCTGTTACAGCTGCTTTTGAAAAAACAAAGCAAATGGCCAAGGGATAATGGGATAAAAATAGCTTAAAATTCATCGGTGTAAGGATGCTGTGCGCAATGAATGTGCCATTTTTAAGCGGAGAATATTGGTATGGCGGCGCCAGCCATGACGGTGTGAAAATGCCGATTGGAGCAAATGATTATTACGAAATCGACAGCACGAAAAACGAGACTCCCAATCAAATGATGCCCTTGTTCTTGTCCTCCAAAGGGCGCTGCCTCTGGGCGCGGGAGGGCTTTCACATCCGGTTTAACCGCGGTGAAATCGTTTGCGATGACTGCGCGGTTCTGACCGAGTGCGGCGAAACGCTGAAAGATGCGTTTCAATATGCCGCCGGGCACTGCTTTTCCGTTTCCGGTAAGGCGCCGGATGCCGCCCTTTGGCGTGCGCCGATGTTCAACACTTGGATTGAGCTGACCTTCTATCAAACGCAAGAGGCTGTTCTGCGCTATGCACGCGGTATTGTAGAAAACGGCTTTACTCCCGGTGTTTTGATGATTGACGACGGCTGGGCCGAGTATTACGGTGGCTGGCGGTTTCATTCCGGGCGTTTCCCGGACGCGGCCGCGATGCTGCGCGAGCTGCACGACATGGGCTTTCAAGTCATGATGTGGGTGGTTCCCTACATCAGCCCGGATACGATGGCTTACCGCCATTTGAAAGAAATCGGCGCTTTGATTTGCGGCGAGGACGGCGAGCCTTACATTACAAGATGGTGGAACGGCTGTTCCGCTGTGTTGGACATTGGCCGTAAAGAAGCGGACGACTGGATGCACGGCCAGCTGAAAGCGCTGATGGAACTGGGTGTGGACGGCTTCAAGTTTGACGGCGGCGACTGCGTTTATTATCCCGAGCAGGAGGGTGCGCCCACACCGAATGAGCGCTCGGAAGCATGGGTTCGCTTCGGCGCACAGTATGCGCTCAACGAATATCGCGCCTCTTGGATGGGTGCGGGTCTGCCTGTCATGCAGCGTTTGTGTGATAAGCCCCACAGCTGGGGAACCGATGGCCTTGGCGCTTTAATCCCCAACATGCTTGCGCAGGGCATTACAGGCCATCCCTTCTGCTGTGCCGATATGGTAGGCGGCGGGGAATACCTCAATTTTGCGGAAAATTCCGATAAGCTGGATGAAGAATTGTTCGTTTGTCACAGCGCAGTGAGCTGCTTGACGCCCGGCATTCAATTTTCGGCTGCGCCGTGGCGTGTGCTGGGAAAAGAGGCGAATGAAGCCATTCACCGCCAGTTAAAGCTGCGCAGTGAATATTTGCCCGTTTTGGAGGAAGTGCTGCGTCAAAGCGCCCAAACGGGGGAGCCCGCTGTGCGTTATCTGGAATATGAATTTCCCGGCGAGGGCTGCGAGGCCATCACAGATTGCTTTATGCTGGGCGATGCACTTTTGGTGGCGCCGATTCTCCAGCCGGGTCAAACCGAGTGCCGCGTATACGTTCCGCGCGGCATGTGGCAAACGCCGCAGGGGCCGATGCAAAGCGCAGGCGAATGGCATGTTTTTGCAGCTGAGAACTGCTTGCCCATTGTGCTGCGGCGCAGCAAAGAGAACACCTGAGCGGCTCGGACTTGAAAAAGAGCTTGCCGGGATGATACAATGAGAACATAAAACCGGCAATGGCGCAAAGGAAAGGGCGATGGTATGGCGAAAAACACACTAAAAGAACAGGCGTATGCAATTATCAAAGAGAATATCATCAACTGTACCTATGCGCCGTCCAGCTTCTTGGTGGAAAGCGAGCTGATGCAGCAAGTCGGCGCCAGCCGAACGCCCATTCGCGAGGCGCTCAATAAGCTGGAACAGGAAAATCTGGTGCGTATTTTGCCCAAACGCGGCGTTTTGGTGTGCGATATCACCATGGGAACACTGAATGAAGTGTATGAGGTGCGCCGTTTGGTGGAACCTTATATTGTGCGTGAGTACGGCTGCCGCTTAGACGAGGAGGCGCTGCGCCGAGAGTATGAGCAGGTGGAGCAAAGCGCACAGCTGCCCACCGGAATGCAGCTGCACCGCGTGGACAATGATTTGCATCAAATGCTGCTCAATGTTTCCGGCAATTCTTATTTGCGCGCCATGATGGATAATATTTATGGCCATAATAATCGCATCCGCGTGTTTTCGGGCATGAAGGTGGCCGAGCGCCGGAGTGATACCTGCAAAGAGCACTTGGAGATTCTGCGCTTTTTGCTGGAACGCGACTATGAGCGCGCGGCACAGGCGATGCTGACGCACCTCGAAAACTCAAAGCAAACGGCAGTGCGGGCTTTGCTGGCGGCGGGAACGCCAAACCGCACATAGTGTGCGGAAAAGCGTAGAAAAAATGCAGCGTTTTTTGTGAAAAACGGGAATTGACTTTTCTTGCGCTTTTCAGTACCATAAATACAGTACCGGCGAAGATTTTTAATATTTCTTCGTTTTGAGAGGAATCGGCGGGCAGAAGCGAAGGCTTCTGCCGTTTTTCCGAATATCTGTTGTATACAATAGGTATATAACAAACAGACACTCAGGTATAAAACGAGACGTGAATGAAACAGATGCCCGTTTTGTGCCGCATTACAGGAGGGAATTTATCATGAATAAGCTGTCGTACAAAACACTGAAAGACATGGGTTATGAAGGCTACTTGCTGGAGAATGCGCCCGAGAAGGTGCTGCAATTCGGCGAGGGCAATTTCCTGCGCGCGTTTGTCGATTATTTCTTTGACGTTGCCAACGAAAAATGCGGCTTTAACGGCAAAATTGTGCTGTGCCAGCCCATTGAGCCGGGTTTGGCCGATATGATCAATGAGCAGGAGGGCCTTTATACGCTTTATCTGCGCGGCTTTGAAAACGGCGCAAAGGTAAACGATAAGCGTATCATCAGCGCGGTTTCCCGCTGCATCAATCCGTACCACGATTTCGGCGCGCTGCTCGAGTGCGCAAAAAACCCGGATTTGCGCTACATTGTTTCCAATACGACGGAAGCCGGCATTGTCTTTGACGACAGCTGCCATTTTGACGACGCGCCCGCATCCTCTTTCCCTGCAAAGCTCACACGCTTTTTGTTCGAGCGCTACACCCAGATGGGCAGCATGAAAGGCAAGGGCTTTGTCATCCTGTCTTGCGAGCTGATTGACAACAACGGCCAAGAGCTGAAAAAATGTGTTCACCAGTATATCACCCTTTGGGGCTTGTCCGATGAATTTGCCAAATGGGTGGACGAGGAGAACCTGTTCTGCTCCACACTGGTAGACCGCATTGTTACCGGTTATCCCCGCAGCGAAGCTGCTGAGCTGAACGCGGAAAACGGTTATGAGGACAACCTGCTTGACACCGGCGAGGTGTTTGGCTTCTGGGTAATCGAAGGCCCGGAATGGCTGGAAAAAGAGCTGCCCTTTGCTCAGGCCGGTTTGCCTGTTTTGGTGGCTCGCGACCACACCCCGTACAAAAAACGCAAAGTGCGTATTTTGAACGGCGCACACACCTCGATGGTGCTGGCTGCTTATCTGGCCGGACAGGACATCGTGCGCAACTGTATGCAGGATGAAGTGATCAAGGGCTTTATGGATACCACCGTATATGACGAGATTATCCCCACCCTGACCCTGCCGAAAGAGGAGTTGGAAAGCTTTGCACACGCTGTGGGCGAGCGCTTCAACAACCCGTTTATCGACCATGCGCTGCTGTCCATCAGCTTGAACTCCACCGCAAAGTGGAAAGCTCGCTGCCTGCCCAGCTTGAAGGCTTATATCGAAAAATTTGGCAAGCTGCCTGCTAACCTGACACTTTCTTTGGCTGCGCTGATTCGTTTTTACAGCTGCGACGTGCAGGAGCTGACGCAGGATGCGCTCATGTGCCGCCGTCCTGCCGGCGATATTTACCCCGTGAAGGATGACCGCGCCGTGCTGGAATTCTACTATGCACACAAGGATGACAGTGCCGAAGCGTTGACCCATGCCGTTCTGTCCAATGCGGATTTCTGGGGTGAAGACCTTACCGCGATTGACGGCTTTGAAAAGGCGGTCACAGAGGCGCTGGAAGGCATGGAGAAAAACGGCGCTTATGAAATGATGAAAGCAGCCTGCAAGGCAAAGTAAGGAGCAAATCAGCATGAACAGTTTCATTCGAATTCATCCGGCGGACAACGTTGCGGTGGCGCTTTTGCCTGTTGCTGCGGGAACGGTATTTGAAGGTGTAACAGCACAGGAGGAAATTCCGCAAGGGCATAAAATGGCGCTTCGTGCGATTCCTGCCGGACAAAATGTGGTGAAGTACGGTTTTGCCATCGGCCATGCCACCGAAGATATTGCCCCCGGCGCATGGGTGCATGTTCATAACACGAAAACCAATCTTTCCGAAGATGGAGACTACACCTATGACTGCCAGGCGGAGGCGGTAACACCGATTGCCCCGGCCACCTTCCAAGGCTTTGTGCGCGCCGACGGACGCGCAGCTGTGCGCAATGAAATTTGGGTCATTCCCACCGTGGGCTGTGTCAACGGCATTGCGCAGAAGCTGTGCTGCGACAACGCGCATCTGGTAAGCGGAAGCTTAGAGGGCTTGTATGCTTTCCCGCATCCGTTTGGATGCAGCCAAATGGGCGACGACCATGCCCAAACCGGAAAGCTGCTGGCGGCTTTGGCGCGTCATCCTAACGCAGCCGGTGTGCTGGTGCTCAGCCTTGGCTGTGAGAATTTAACGCACGAGCAGTTTGTGGAAGAGCTGGGCGAATATGACGAAAACCGCGTGAAGTTTTTGACTTGTCAAGACGTGGAGGACGAGTTTGAAGCAGGCAGCCGCTTGCTCAAAGAGCTGGCCGATTATGCCAAAACATTCGAGCGCCGTCCGGTTCCCGTTTCCGAGCTGGTCATCGGCATGAAGTGCGGCGGCAGCGACGGTCTTTCCGGCATTACCGCCAACCCCGCTGTCGGTGCATTCAGCGATTTGCTGATTGCGCAGGGCGGCAGTACGGTGCTTACGGAAGTGCCGGAGATGTTCGGTGCAGAAGGCATTTTGATGAATCGCTGCGTCAACCGCGAAGTGTTTGACAAAGCGGTAAAAATGATTACCGACTTTAAGCACTACTTCACCTCTCACGGCCAAGTGGTGTATGAAAACCCGTCTCCGGGCAACAAAAAGGGCGGTATTACCACGCTGGAGGACAAGAGCTGCGGCTGTGTGCAAAAGGGCGGCAGCGCCCCCATTGTAGATGTCATCGGCTATGGTGATGCCGTTGTGACGAAAGGCCTGAACATGCTGTCCGGCCCGGGCAACGACTTGGTGTCTGCTACGGCCTTGACGGCTGCGGGCGCGCATATCGTTTTGTTCACAACGGGGCGCGGCACGCCGTTTGGCGCACCGGCTCCCACGCTGAAAATTGCCACCAACAATGCGCTGGCACAGCGCAAAAAGGGCTGGGTAGACTTCAACGCCGGTCCGGTGGCGGAAGGCGAAACCATTCCCGAAGCGGGCAAGCGCCTGTTTGATAAGGTGGTAGCGGTGGCTTCCGGTGAGCAGACCGAAAACGAAAAACACGGTTACCGCGAAATTTCTATCTTTAAAGATGGTGTTGTGCTGTAAAGCGCGGCGCGATGATTGCATAAATATTTTATAAGAGCAAATGAAAACCACCCGTTCAACGGGTGGTTTTCATTTTTACAAAAATCTCTGCGTTTTTTGCCCGTGTATTTTTGCAAAAAGTACGAACTTTTATGCAAATCGACAATCTTTATTCTGTGGGTTGACATTAAAAATTTGTCATTGTACAATAGTTCAAGAACTTAATTGTTAGCTACCTAACAATTATCGGCAGTCAAGAAAGGAGCGCTTATGGAGCAGCAGGATGATCTAGGCAAATATGTGATGAACTTGTCCCACCAGCTTCGCCGCCGGATTGACGCGGGAATGGCGAGCATCGGCATAACCGGAATGCAGGCAAGAGTGCTGCATTTTATTTTAAGGAAAAGTGCGGAAAAAGAAGTATTTCAGCGCGATATTGAAATTGAATTCAATCTGCGCCGACCTTCGGCAACAGGAATTTTGCACCTGATGGAGCAAAACGGCTTGGTAATTCGAGAATCGGTTGCCCACGATGCGCGTTTAAAAAAGCTGGTACCCACAGAAAAGGCTTTTTGTGTCAGTGAACAAGTAGATCGGCAGCTTGCCGCGATCGAAAAAGACCTGTGCCAAGGCTTAAAGCGCGACGACAGAATTCTGTTTCGCGGGCTGTGCCTGCGAATGGAGGAAAACTTGGCTGTGACTGAAAAAAAGGAGGAGAAAGAATGGTAAAAAAATTGATGAAGTCCATCCGGGAATACCGCACCCCATCCATCATTTGCCCGCTTTTGGTGGTGTTGGAAGTGGCGCTGGAAGTTCTCATTCCCTTTTTGATGGCCGATTTGATCGACATTGGCTTAGAAAATGCCGACTTGCCCTACATTTATAAAATGGGCGCTGCACTGATTGTTGCGGCAATGCTGTCGCTGCTGTTTGGTGCTTTGGCCGGAAAATATGCGGCCATCGCTTCGGCTGGTTTTGCAAAGAATCTTCGCGGAGATATGTTTCATCATATCCAGGATTTTTCCTTTGCCAATATTGACAAATTTTCAACGGCTAGCTTGGTGACGCGCTTGACAACCGACGTTACCAACGTGCAGAACGCCTATCAAATGATTGTTCGCGTTTTGGTGCGTGCCCCGGTCATGCTGGTATTTTCTCTGGCCATGGCGATGACCGTAAATTTTGAGCTTTCCGTAATCTTTTTGGGAGCAGTGCCGCTGCTGGGCATTGGGCTGTTTGTCATCATCATGAAAGCCCACCCCTATTTTGAAAAAGTGTTCCAAGAGTATGACCACTTAAATGGCGTTGTCCAAGAAAACCTCAGCGCGGTGCGCGTGGTAAAGGCATATGTGCGTGAGGAGCAGGAGGACAAAAAGTTTTTCAACATTTCCGGCCATATCTATCAGCTGTTTTGCTCGGCGGAAAAAATTGTTGCATTCAATGGCCCGCTCATGCAATTCTCGATGTACACCTGCATTTTGCTGCTGTCTTACTTCTCGGCCAAGCTGATTGTCGGGGGCGGCATGGGTGCAGGCGAGCTGATGACCATGATTGTCTACGCCACGCAGATTTTGATGAGCCTCATGATGCTTTCCATGGTGTTCGTTATGGTGATTATTTCTCGTGCCTCTACCGAGCGTATCGTGGAAGTGCTGGAAGAAAAAAGCACGCTGCACAATCCCGAAAATCCGCGCTTTGACATTCGTGACGGTGCGATTGACTTTGAAAATGTCACCTTCAGCTATTCCGAAGGGCAGGAGAGTGCGGCGCTGGCAGACGTCAATCTGCATATTGCCTCCGGCGAAACCATTGGTATCATTGGCGGAACGGGCAGCGCAAAAAGTACATTGGTTCAGCTGATTGCCCGTTTGTATGACGTCACCAAGGGAAGCGTAAAAGTAGGCGGCGTGGATGTGCGCGAGTACGACCTTGAAACTCTGCGCGACAACGTTGCCATGGTGCTGCAAAAGAATGTGCTGTTTTCCGGCACCATCAAGGAGAATATGCGCTGGGGTAACCCGGATGCAACAGACGAGGAAATTATGGAAGCTTGCCGCTTGGCACAGGCCGACAGCTTTATTCAAACTTTCCCCGACGGTTACGACACCCACATTGAGCAGGGCGGCACGAACGTTTCCGGCGGCCAGCGTCAGCGCCTTTGCATTGCGCGTGCCTTGCTGAAAAAGCCCAAAATTTTAATTTTGGACGACTCGACCAGTGCAGTTGACACCAAAACCGATGCGCTGATTCGCAAGGCGATGCGCGAGGTAATTCCCGGAACCACCAAGCTGATTATTGCGCAGCGCATTTCTTCCATTGAGGAGGCCGACCATGTGATTGTCATGGACAATGGCCGTGTGAACGGTTGGGGAACGCCTGCCGAGCTTTTGAAAACCAATGCCATTTACCGCGAGGTTTATGAATCCCAAATGAAAGGAGCCGAAAAGCATGAATAAGGGAACTCCCTGGAAAACCGCAAAACGCTTAATGGGCTATGTTGCCGGCACGCTTCGGCTTCAATTTGTGGCTGTTTGCGTTGCCATTTTGGTGAGTGCCGTGGCAAGCATGGCGGGCCCTCTGTTTTTGCAATATCTGATTGATGATTTAATTGTTCCCCTGGCATCGCAGGAAACGCCCGATTTCAGCTCGCTGCTGCGTGCGGTTATTTTGATGGGCTGTTTGTATTATGCAGGCGTCATTGCTACTTACGTTTACAGCCGCTTGATGGTAAATATCGGTCAGGGCGTTTTAAAACGTGTGCGTGATGAGATGTTTGCCCACATGCAGCGGCTGCCCATCCGCTATTTTGACACCCATCCCCACGGCGAAATCATGAGCCTTTACACCAACGATACCGATACATTGCGTCAGATGATCAGCCAAAGCATTCCGCAGACGTTTTACTCTTTGGTAAGCGTGGTGGCAATTTTTGGTGTAATGCTCAGCATCAGCATTCCGCTGTCCATTTTGGCAGTGCTGATGGTGCTGCTCATGATGAAGGTCACCAAGGATATCGGCGGCAAGAGCGGCAGAGGCTTTATTGCCCAGCAAACCGACTTGGCGAAAGTAAACGGCTATATCGAAGAAATGATGGCCGGACAAAAAGTGATTAAAGTATTTAACCACGAGAATGCCGCCAAGCACGACTTTGATGTGCTGAACGAGAAGCTTTGCCAAAGCGCCACCACGGCCAACGCTTATGGCAACATGCTGATGCCCATTATCGGCAATATCGGCTACTTGCAGTATGTGCTTACCGCGCTGATTGGTTCCGTTTTGTCCATCAGCGGCCTCTCGGCTATTACGCTGGGTGCTCTGGCTTCTTTCTTGCAGTTTACCCGCAACTTTATTATGCCGTTCAGCCAAATTTCGCAGCAGATGAACGCCATTATCATGGCGCTTGCCGGTGCACAGCGCATTTTTGATATGATGGATGAAACGCAGGAAACCGACGAAGGCTATGTTACTTTGGTGAATGCCCGTTACAACCATGACGGGGAGCTGGTGGAATGCGCCGAGCGTACCGAGATTTGGGCATGGAAGCATCCGCACAGCGACGGCAGCGTGACATATACCCGCCTTTGCGGCGATGTGCGTTTTGAGGATATGACGTTTGGCTATACCCCGGAAAAAACCGTTTTACATAACGTCACACTGTATGCAAAGCCCGGCCAAAAGCTGGCGTTTGTCGGCTCGACCGGCGCAGGCAAAACGACGATTACCAACCTGATCAACCGTTTCTATGACGTTGAGGACGGAAAAATCCGCTACGACGGCATTAACATCAACAAAATTCGCAAGGATGACCTGCGCCGCAGCTTGGGTATTGTTTTGCAGGATACCCACCTGTTTACCGGTACGATTATGGAGAACATCCGCTATGGCCGTTTGGATGCCACTGACGAAGAAGTGTATGCCGCAGCGCGTTTGGCGAATGCCGACGGCTTCATCAAGCGTTTACCGCATGGCTATGAAACGGTTATCTCCGGCGAAGGCGAAGACCTCAGCCAAGGCCAGCGCCAGCTGCTTGCCATTGCCCGTGCAGCCGTGGCCGACCCGCCCGTTTTGATTTTGGACGAAGCCACTTCCAGCATTGATACACGAACGGAAGCCATTGTACAGGACGGCATGGACCGCCTGATGAGCGGCAGAACGGTGTTTGTTATTGCACACCGTCTGTCCACCATCCGCAACTCTGATGCCATTATGGTTTTGGAGCACGGACGCATCATTGAACGCGGCGACCATGAGAGCCTGCTTGCCAAAAAGGGCACTTATTATCAGCTTTATACCGGTGCTTTGGAACTGGATTAAAACACAGCAAAATGATGCTGGCACCTCCGCTTTTTCATAAACAAGAAAAAAGCGGGGGTGCTTTTTTATGAAAAAATGTGTCAAAATAATCAATAAAAAGCAGATAAATAGTGAAAACTAAATTGAAAAATAGCGCGTGGTGCGTTATAATGGAGAGGAAACGCCGGCAAAGCAAGCGGTGCTTTATAAAAGTTGAAAAAACAATTGTTGTGAGAAAAAAGGCATAGGAGGACAAGCTATGAAGAAGAAGATTTTGGCGCTATCGCTTGTATTGGCGATGGCAGCCAGTGTGCTTTCTCCTGCTGCAATGGCGCAAACGGCATCGGAAAGTTTGCCGCTCACCATTGTGACCAGTGAGAGCACCCCGACAAATGAGAGCAGCTCGGTGAGTGAAAGCACTCCGACGAGCGAGAGTGTGCCGACAAGTGAAAGCGCCCCGACAAACGAAAGCACACCGACGAGCGAGAGTGTGGCGACAAGTGAAAGCACCCCGACAAGTGAAAGCACCCCGACAAGCGAAAGTGCACCGGTAAGTGAGAGCATCCCGACAAACGAAACGGTGTCGGCAGATGAAAGTGCTGCGAATCAAAGCGCCGAAGCAAAACAGGGCGAAGATGTTGCAATCGACGAAACAAACTTCCCGGATGCAGCATTCCGCGAGTATGTCCAAAGATTTGATCGGGATCAAAACGGTATTTTGTCGCAGCAGGAGATTGCGCAGGTTACTTATATCAGTGCTTCTGATTCTGGAATCGAAAGTTTGAAGGGCGTGGAACATTTTACTTCCATTTCTTCCTTATTTGTATCCGGAAATAATTTAAAAGAGCTGGATCTCAGCCAAAATACAGCATTGGCGTTCGTCACTGCTTATGAAAATCCGCTGGCCGCTTTACAGCTCGGCGGACAAGTTACGAATCTGGTTATCTACGATCCCACAGAGGTGCTTGTGGTGGGAACCGCGGGTCAAGGTGTCGATTTGAAAGCTTATGCACCGAGCTTTGATGCTTCCAAAGTGTCAAATTTGCAGGGCGCAAAGCTGGATGAAAACGGTGTTTTAACCGAGTGGGTCAGCGGGAAGATTATTACCTATACTTATGATGCCGGATTTGGACAGGCTTTGAATGTACAGGTCATGGTAGAGGACGCGGCAAGCATTGTCACCATTGATGAGGCTTCTTTCCCTGATGCAATCTTCCGTGAGTATGTAAAGCAATTTGACTATAATGCAGACGGAAAGCTTTCCGCAAGCGAGTATGGTTCTGTAAGGTACATTACCGTTTACTGGCAGGACATAACCACGCTGAAAGGAATTGAATATTTCCTGAATTTGGAGAAGCTGGATGCTTCCGGCTGTAAGCTGGAAGAACTGGATGTCAGCGCCAACGTAGAATTGACGCACTTGAGAGTGGGAACGAACCAGCTCAAGGCGTTGGATGTCAGCAAGTGTCCGAAGCTGGAAGAACTGGATGTTTCTTATAACTATCTGACAGAGTTGGATGTTACCAATAATCCGGCGCTGGTTTCGCTTTCCGTGAGCAGCGGAAGTACGGTTACTTACGACTCGAACAGAAATCCGATTGCTTACAATCAGCTGCAAACGCTCGATGTCAGCAATCAGCCGGAGTTAACCAGCCTGGGTGTAAGCGGCAACTTGCTCACGGCTTTGGATGTTTCCAAAAACCCTAAGCTGCAAACGTTAGAGGTTGCCCGCAACCAATTGACCCAATTGGATTTGCACAGCAATCCAGAGCTGAAAATCCTGAATATCGCAAGGAATCTGATGGGCGTAGTGGATGTATCGGTCAATGATCTGCTCACCGAGCTGAATGTGGCAGAAAACGCACTCACCCAGCTGGATGTCACGCACAACCCCAAGCTGAAAAATTTGGTGGCAGGCGGCTATTTGGAGTATGACCGCCGCAATCAGCTGAAAGAGCTGGATCTCAGCGCGAATACAGAGCTGGAATCTCTCGACGTGGATGGAAACCTTTTATCTTCTCTGGATATCAGCAATAACCTGTTGTTGACAAACCTTTCAGCTGAAAACAATGGTTTGACCGCCTTGGATGTGACAAAGCACAGCCAATTACGGCAGTTAAGAGTGCAGGGTAATGAGCTGAAAACACTCGACGTATCCAATAATACGCAGCTGGAATGGCTCCAAGCGGCAAGCAATCAGCTCAGCAAGATGGATGTCACAAAGAACACGAAACTCAATTGGCTGGATGTGAGCAACAATCAGTTAAGCGAGCTGAATGTTTCTCAAAATGCATCTTTGCATCATTTAATATTAAGTAACAATAATTTTAAGGCTCTCGATGTAACTGCAAACAAAGAGCTTTCTTGGTTAGACGCATCTGGAAATAAAATTTCTTCCATTGATGTCAGCAATAACGCATCGTTGGAGTATTTCTACATTGATGGCAACCAGTTGACCTCCATTGATGTGTCGAAAAATCCCCAGCTGTACGTTTTGAATGTCTATGATAATGAGCTGACAGAATTAGATATTGCAAATAATAAAGCTCTTACCAGATTAAGTGCTTCTGGAAATAAGTTTACAGAAATTGACCTCAGCCAGAATGAATATTTGGAGAATCTCCAGCTTTACGATAATCAGCTTAAAACAATTGATTTAAGCCATAACCCTGCGCTTTGGTCGGTTTCTCTGGGCAACAATCAGCTGACATTCGTGGATTTAAGCGCCCAGACGCAGCTCAGAGATTTGTCGCTCTATGGCAATCCCTTGGCGGCATTCGTCACAGGCGGAAGCATTCAGTGGTTGCATGTAGACAATCCCGTTCGCCTTTCCTTCGATGCAAAGACAGGCGAAGGTGTTGACTTGAAGGCTTATGCACCCGGATTTGACAGCACCAAGGTGAAGAACCTGCAAGGCGCAAAGCTGGACGAGAACGGCGTGTTGACCGATTGGGTAAGCGGCTCGCCTGTCAGCTATACTTACGATGCAGGCTTTGGCCAAGTGCTGAATGTGATTGTGACCGTCACAGACGACAGCTTGCAGGGTCTTACCCTGACCCCGCAGCCGTTTGTAAAAACTTATGACGGAAAAGCAGTTTCCGAGGCGGAAATTGTTGCGGGTGCAGCGGCCGCCGACAGCGGAAAAGAAGTTGCCGGTGTGTGGACGGTGCAAAACTTCACCGAGCTGAAAGATGCCGGTGTATACCGCGCAACTCTGCTCTTTACGCCGAACGACAGCAACTATCAAAGCGGAACCATTGACACGGTGGTGCAAATCAACCCCGCACCGCTTGCGGTTTATCCGTTGCTGTCCAGCAACCGTGTGGGAACAAGCGACCCGCTTCCCACGGTGACTTTGGGCTATCGCGGCTTGGTGAATGGCGAAAGCCTGAGTGCTTCTGCTGCACCGGTGTTTGAGGGAATGCCCAAGACAAACGTTCCGGGTTATCACAATGTAAAGATTGCAAATCAGGCTGAGCTGCTCGCCGACTTGCAGGCACAGCCCACCGCAAGAAACTACACCATTACGGTGTCTGATGTGACCTCTTTGTACATTGCGAACATGATTACCATTCCTGCGCCGCTCAGCCCGGTGCCGGGAACAACGGGACGCTTGGATTTGGAGGAAACCTTTACCAATGTTCCCGACAGCTTGAAAGCCATTGGCCTTGATACACCGGAAAAGGTGACGGAAAAGCTGCTGGCCAGCACAAAGGGCGCAAATGCTTCCAATACCGTTGTGTATGACGTACATTACACGATTAGCGAGGACAATCAAACGTGGAACGCTTTGACGCCCGAGCAATTCCCCAAAGCAGGCATGACGATTACACTGCCGTACCCGCAGGGTGTGGACACAACGGCAAACGACTTTACCGCCATGCACATGTTTACTCAGGATATGAATGGCTTTAAAACGGGTGACGTGGAAGTGCTCAGCGCGGTGAAAACGATGCAGGGCCTGCAAATTACGGTAAAAGGCTTCTCTCCGATTGCCATTACTTGGAAGGCTTCGGCCAATCCCACCCCGCCCACCGATGGAGGCATTGTAACGCCGCCCACGGTGCCGACGACGCCGACTAACACAGGGCCGATTGCACAAACAGGTGATAACAGCCAGATTGCTTTGTGGGCTGTTTTGATGGTAGTTTGTGCTGCCGGTATAGCCGGTTTGGTGTTTGTACGCATCAAAAATCAAAAGAAATAATAAAAATGCAGCGTCCTTCCAAACGCTGCAAGCAAAAAAAGTGGATGCGAGTATTCGCATCCACTGAGACTGTCGAAAAACTGCCGCCTGATTCAAAAAGAAGACGAGTTGCAAGGGGAAAAAGGCTTGGAAAAGGGGGCTAGCCCTCTTTTCCATTTGAAATAGGCACACAGTTTGTGAAAAAGCAAAGCTTTTTCGACAAACTGAGTGGATGCGAGTATTCGCATCCACTTTTTTGTCATCAATCTGATATTCAGCGCTGTTTCCAAGCAAAAATTGCGTCGAAAAGCCCATCGACAAATAGGCCAAGGCCAAACAGGAAAATCACACTTTTGGCCACGGCAAAAGGTTGGAACAAAAGGAAAATGCCGACAGCCAGCGGCGCAATGCACGATACGGCCACCGTCCAGCGGAACGGACTTTGGATGCGCATTTCCTCAATCATCAAAGGCATTTTTCCGAAGCCGTCTGCCAAAAGCACAAGCCCTAAGATAATCGGCAGAAAGGAAAGTACCCACTGAGGACGGAACAAACAAATGCAGCCGATAACAGCAAAGAAACCGCCGCTGATGATCGACAAAGGCGCGGTATAGCCCTGCTTGCGCATTTTCAATACATACCAGCCCTGAACCGCTGCATATCCAAATGCTCCAATTGCCAGACACCAGCAGAACAGCGTACCGCTCCAGCCTGGAAACAGCATCAGCAGCGCGCCTAACAGCATATAAACGGCAGCCATTTGCAAGGTGGCTTTTCTCGACCAAAAAAAGTTCATTCGACATGCTCCTTTCTGGGGGCTTTCCGAAAAGTTGAAGTTTTCAGAAATGCCTGAAACGATTGAATGGGTGAATTTCGGCTTGATTGAGGGCGTATCTGAAAACAAAGAAATGCACAGATTTTTCGCAGGAAGTACAGGTCTGCAAGGCAAAAAACGCAGAAATCCTTTGTGGATTTCAAGTGTTTTTAACCCAACAGACACTTCTTCCAGTAGAAAACAATGAAAATTTCGACTTTTCAGAAAGCCCTTAGTCAGATGAATCAGAGGAAGAGCGTTGCAGCGCCATCGTGCTCTCCATTTGCTTCATCAAACGAATTAAAACAAAGACGGCGGCGGCAGCCAAAACAATTTCAGCAGTCATTTGTGCATATGCCAAACCAACAACTCCGAACAGATGGTTTAACAGAATAAGGGCAGGAATTTCCAGCACCACTTTACGCAAAATAGCAAATATTAAGGCGTTTCGGCCTAGACCGGCAGCCTGAAATACGCCGACAGCAATGAAGTCCATGCACAAAAACGGAAGCCCAAGGCAAAAACCGCGCAGAAACGCTGAACCATACGAAATAATTTCAGGTGTTTGCATAAATAAACCAATCATGGCTTCCGATTGCCAGAAATAGACTGCGGCTACCAGCGTAATAAAGCTGAGGGCAAGCTGCACAGTATAACGCAGCGTGTGTTTGACACGGGGGGCGTTGCCGCTGGCGTAGTTATAGCTGATGAGCGGCATGATGCCTTGAGAAAGTCCCATGGAAATCTGCATCGGCACCATGTTGATTTTTTGTGCAATTCCCATGGCGGCAACGGCATGGGCGCCATACGATGCGGTGAAGTTATTCAGCACCGTCATGCCCGTGACGTTCAGCAGGTTTTGAATAGAGGCAGGAACACCAACCCCAAATACGCCCTGCACGATGTCCCGGTCAAGGCAGAATCGACGCGGATTCACACAAACAGATGTGGTTTTGCGTTTGACAAACAATAAAATGAAAAAATACAGGCAAGCTACGGTATTAGATAAAAACGTGGCTAAGCCTGCTCCTGCTGCACCCATGTGAAGGCCCCACGGCAAAATAAAAATAGGGTCCAAGATAATATTGAGCAGACAGCCGCTCATGGTGCCGATGCTTGCGTGAAGGGAAGCGCCTTCCGCGCGCACGAGATAAGCCAGCACAACATTTAAAATAGAAGGGGTAGCCCCAAGAAAAACCGTCCAGAGAAGGTAAGCGGTAGTTGCGCTTTCTGTTTCCGGGCTGGCACCTAGTATGGTAAGCAGCGGCCCTTGGAATAAAATACAAAGCACGGAAAATAAAACACCGCACACCACAGAACAATAAAACCCAAATGCAGAGCTTTTGGCCACCGTGTCCATATCCTTACGGCCAAGTGCACGGCTCATCATGCTGGAACTGCCGACACCAAATAAGTTGTTGACGGCATTAAACGCCAGCAGCACAGGCGAGGCAAGCGCGACCGCGGCATTTTGGATAGGGTCGTTCAGCATTCCTACAAAATAAGTGTCGGCTAAGTTGTAAATAACCATGACCAAAGAACTCAGCACAATGGGAACGGCAAGGCTCATGACGGCTTTCGGCACGGGCATCCGCTCGAATAGCAAAATCTTTTTTTCTTCCTCCAATTGTGTCCATCCTTTCCGGCTGGTTTCCTAAGCAATCATTTACCGGATACAAAAGCAAAATATTTGTGCGTGATTGCTCAAGGCCTCAATGAATGATATGCGGCTAAAACCACCCGCTTTCTTCTTGATTGAGATTATAGCATAAAAGCTAGGTAAGATAAATACTGCCACAAGGCTTTTTTCGGCGCGTCAGAAGAATGCTATGGGCTTGACAATTGAAAAAAACATTGTATAATCGTATTAACATGATAATACAAGAGAGGAGGGAAAAAGATGAAATGGAAAATCGCATCGGATCGTCCGGTTTATCTTCAGCTGATTGAACAAATTCAGCGCGCTGTGCTCAACGGCGAGTATCCTCCGGGCAGCAAGTTTCCCACTGTAAGGGAGTTGGCGGCTCAAGCGGGCGTCAACCCCAATACCATGCAAAAAGCGCTGCAAGCGCTGGAGCAAAGCGGCCTGTTATGTGTCGAAAACCGAACGGCGGGCCGAGTCGTTACAAGTGATGAAGCTTTAATTCGGCATTTGTGCGGCAGTGAAGCGCAGCAGACAGCACAGCGTTTTTGCCGTGAAATGGCACAAATGGGAAAAACGGCAGAGGAAACCATCGAGTTAGTGCGCCAGTGTGAAAAGGAGGGAATTTTCGATGGAAAATAATATTTTAGTGTGTGAGGGACTGACAAAAAATTACGGCAGGAAAAATGCACTGAACAATGTGACCCTTACATTGCCCGCGGGCAGAATGGTGGGGCTTTTGGGGCCGAACGGATCAGGCAAAACTACCTTTTTAAAATTGATTGCCGGTTTTTTAACGCCCAGCCAAGGTACCGTACAAGTGTGTGGGGAAATGCCCGGCGTTTTAACAAAGCGGATGGTCAGCTATTTGCCCGACCGTTTGGCGCTGGAAAAATACCAAAGAGTCTTTCACATTTTGCATTTCTACGAGGACTTTTTTGATGATTTTAATTCCGAAAAAGCCATGCATATGCTGGAAGATTTAGAGATCGAGCCGCGCCAGCGCCTTTCCTCCATGAGCAAAGGTATGCTGGAAAAAGTGCAGTTGATTTTAACCATGAGCCGGGAAGCAAAGCTCTATTTGCTGGACGAACCGCTGGGCGGTGTTGACCCTGCGGCACGCGATTATATTTTAAACACCATTTTGCGCAATTATAATGAAGATTCCACGGTCATTTTTTCCACACACTTAATTTCTGATGTGGAAAAGATTTTGGACGACGCCATTTTCTTAAAAGAGGGAACCGTTCAAATGTATAAAAGCGTGGATGAAATTCGTACCGAGTGCAGTAAAAGTTTGGATGAATTGTTCCGGGAGGTATTTCAATGTTCAAAAAGCTTCTAAAATACGAATACCGCGCAACTGCCCGTGTGATTTTACCGGTATTCAGTGTGTTTTTGCTGTTGGTGCTTTGCACAACGCTGACATTTTTTGTGTCGCAGTACCTCTTGCCCGGCGCCTTAATGGAATGGCTCAGCAGCGTGCTGGCAGGGCTTTCCTTTTTGGGATTTGCTGCGGTTTTGGTGGTTTGTTCTCTGCTCACGGTGGTGCGCTTTTATCAAATGCTGGGTGACAGCGGATACTTATATTTTTCCATGCCTGTAACACCGAGCCAGCACATATGGTCACGCGCGCTGGTGGGAACTACTTGGACAATGGCATTTTTGCTGGTATGTGCAGCAGGGCTGTTCGTGACAAATATTTCGGCAGAAATCAATTTTGACACTATTTTTACTGATTTCTCTATCACATGGAGTCTGTTTGCGATTCTGCTTTTGTTCTTGGTGCAGTGTGCGGCTGGAATTATATGCGGTTACTTCGTTCTGTTTTTATGCTGTGCCCTCGGTGCCCAATGGACACAGCACCGCTTGCTGGCAACCTTTGGCGTATATTTGGCAATGGGAGCGATTTCGCAGGTATTCAGCATCGTTTTACTGATTGTAGCGTGGCTGTTTGATGCCCCCATGGCATGGCTTCATTCGCTGTTTGACATTTCGGTCGCCGATGGTGTTTCGCTGACGGAGTATTTCAGAATTTCGCTTCCCCTTTGGCTCATGCTGCTTGGTACAGCAATTTTAGGGGGCGTATGCTTCTTTGTTACAAAAAAATTATTAGAAAAACGCTTGAATCTGCCGTGAAATCAAAAAAATTGTTCAAAAAGCTCCCGGACACCGCCGAAAGAACGGTGTCCGGGAGCTTTTATTTTTTCTTACACACAAGAAGCCGGCACACCGGGCAAGAAAATATTTCAACACTTTATTGTTGCGCAGTGCTGTCTTGTCAGTTAAAAAAGAAATCCTTATTTTTGTTTACACACAGGGGCATTTTTTGCAGCCGAAGCAGCCTTTGGAACACGCAAAGCGATCACTTTCTTTGGCGTTTGCGTCGCACGTTTCAAAAAAAGAGTTCTGCGTATTCAAAAAAGCCTCCAAATTTTCGCATGAATCATCCGCCATTTTTTTCAGCTGCTGCAACAGCTTGCTCTGCGACTCTTCGTCCAACGATTCCAAAAGGGTTTCAATCCATTCGTCGCGCATATGGTACAGGCCTTCAATCAGGGGAAGGGCTTTCGTTGTTGTTTTCAAGTGGCGAATACGCTTATCCTGCGGATCAACCGACACAACAACATAACCCTCGTCCGCCAGCTTTTTCACCGCTTTTGTAACGGTGCCTTTGTCGTAGTTGCCAAGCTTTGCAAGGTCGTACATAGTAATGCCTTCATTTTCAAAAATGCGTAGTAAAAAGAATTGCTGCCCGCTTCCGATTCGGTGTTTCTCCAATAATCCACTGAAATAACGGTTGGTGTTTCGGTGGAGGATAGAAACATAAGTCAAAACAGCGTTGGAACGATAATCCACAAGATACCTCCTTAAAATAGTAAACAAATTTATTATACTGTATGTTGCGTCATGCATCAATAGCAAAAAATATTTTTTTACTAAAAATCACCAGTTTTTTCAAAATTGTAACCGTTGTTACAATTTTCTTTCTTAAATTCGTAAAAAATCAAGCATTTTCAGTATAGAAAAATTTTTGTGTTTGCATTATCATATAAGCATCCAGTGATTTGTTATGAGGTGTGGGAATGAAAACAAGAATGTTTCGCAAAGAAAAATTGAGCTTGCTGGGGTTTGGCTGTATGCGTATGCCGGAAACAGCGCCGGGCTCCATCGACCGCAAAAAAGCATTTGAAATGCTGGACGCCGCATATGATGCAGGGGTGAACTATTACGACACCGCCTACCCCTATCACGCCGGAGATTCCGAAGTGATGCTGGGCGAGTGGCTGCGCACAAAGCCGCGTGAAAGCCTGTATGTGGCCAGCAAGTTTCCGGTTTGGAAGGCAAGCTGCCGCGAGGATTTTTTCACTATTTTTGAAGAACAGCGCCAAAAGCTGGGCGTGGAAACCATTGACTTTTATTTGCTCCATGCTTTGAACGCACAGCGGGAGGAAACGCTTTTGCAGTGGGACTTGTTTTCCGCTGCCGAAGAACTGCGGGCACAAGGCAAAATTCGCTATCTCGGCTTTTCATTCCACGACGAATACCCTGTGTTTGAACGTCTGTTGGAACGCGCCGACTGGGACTTTTGTCAGCTTCAGCTGAACTATATGGATACCGATGTTCAGGCCGGGATTCGCGGTTATCAGCTGGCCGCAGAAAAAGGCATTCCCGTGATGGTGATGGAACCGGTGAAAGGCGGAAGCCTCGCCAATCCGCCCCAGGATGTGCAAAGGGTGTTCCAAGCGCTTCATCCCGATTGGTCCGGCGCTTCTTGGGCGCTGCGCTGGGTGGTGTCGCTGGAGAATGTGGCTGTGATTTTATCCGGCATGAGCACGTTGCAGCAGGTAGAGGATAACTTAAATACCTTTGCTTGCGCAGAGCCCTTAACCGAGGAGGAAAAGCGCGCTGTGGAGCAGGCGGCGGCCATTTACCGCAGCCGTGTGCGTGTGCCGTGTACCGGCTGTGCCTATTGTATGCCCTGCCCGGCAGGGGTGAATATTCCCGAGATTTTCAAAATCTATAACCACGCCAGCGTTTATGATATGCAGCAGCAGGGCAAAGGCAATTACCGCCAGCTGGACGATAAGCAAAAGGCTGCACATTGCGTCAAATGCGGAAAGTGCGTGAAAGCTTGCCCGCAAAAAATTGCCATTCCCGAGATGATGACAGAAATCAACCAGTGGGCAAACGGTTAACGACATAGGGATACAAAGTGCCGCAAAGAAAAAGGAGTTTTTTATGGTTCAATTGATTGCCAGCGATATCGACGGAACACTGTTGCAGGGGACGCATGAGCTGTCGGAAGACTTGTTTGTGCAAATTCGCAGATTAAAGCAAAACGGCATCATCTTCTGTGCAGCAAGCGGCAGACGCTATACCGACCTGCGCCGCTTGTTCCGTCCGGTGGCAGACGAGATTGCTTATGTTTGTGAAAATGGAGCAATCGTTTACTACGAAAATCAAGTCGTTTTCCGCAAGGGCCTTGTAAGAGAAACGGCAAATCAGATTGCACGGCACATCATGGAGACACCGTCGTGTGAAGTTTTGATTTCCGGCGAAAGCGCCGCTTATATTTTGCCGAAAGAAGAAAGCTTTTTGCAAGAAATTCAGCCCTTTATCAGCGGCGTGGTACTTACAGTAGGTGCGTTGGAGGACATCCATGAGGAGGTTCTCAAAGTGTCTGCCTATTGCCGAAACGGTTCGGCAGCGTGTGCCGAAGATTTCGCACAGCAATGGGGCCAAAAGGTACATGTGGCCATCTCCGGCCAAACATGGCTCGACTTCAATACATCCGATAAGGGACAAGGGCTCAGCGCACTTTGCCACATGCTGCAAATTCCTGCAAGGGATGTAATGGCATTTGGCGATAATTATAACGACATTCCCATGATGCGCTGGGTGGGGATGCCTTATTTGATGAAAAACGGCATCACGCCGGAACAAGTCGGTGTGGCGGCTGCGATAACCGAGCGAGTGGAGCCGGTTCTGCGGCAATTATAAAATTAAGGAATACTCAGCCGGGGCATACGAAAAGGCAGTATGCCCCGACATTTTTTATCAATGATAGAAACGCTCTTTTTAATATTACCATTATTATGCAGAAAAATTTGAGGGGTTTCTGTAACTATGTTACATTTTTCACGATGTTTTTTACTTTCTTATTTTATTTCAAAAAATAAGAAAGTAATGCTTGACATAGCCCGCATTCCATGCTATACTAATAAAGCACTCTGAACTGCGATGCACTTTTGGAGAGGTGTCCGAGTGGTTTAAGGAGGCGGTCTTGAAAACCGTTGAGCAGCAATGTTCCGTGGGTTCGAATCCCACCCTTTCCGCCAATTCGTTTTTAAGGCAAAACATAAATTTATGTTACCATGGAGATGTACTCAAGTGGTGACGAGGCTCCCCTGCTAAGGGAGTAGGTCGGGAAACCGGCGCGAGAGTTCAAATCTCTCCATCTCCGCCATGCAACCCCACAACACGTTTGTGTTGTGGGGTTGTTTTTGTTAGTGCTTTAGCAAGAAGTTTCGCAAATATGCGAAACTTGTTTTTGTATAAAGTATGTTTGGAGGCTGATGCCCCAACGATGAATCGGTTGCTTCTACCGCACCAAAGCAGATTTTTGGTCAATATCACCCCGCGTACAGCACGCCGGGCATAATTTCGGAGTTGCCGTTATATTCGTCCATATCCGGCTCAAAGGCGACAAGCTCGATAGAACCGTTTTCAATTTCCGCGGTATCAATTACAATGCCGGTAGCGCCTTCTGTAATCGTTTCATATCCAGACGGCTCGCCTTCCTCGGCGAAAACATAGATTTTAGAAAAATAGATTCGGTAGCGGGTTTCGTCGTCCGTTGTAATTTTTCCAATAAGGTAATCTTTCGATGCATCGGTTTCATAGATGCCGATACGCGCCGCAGGGCCGTCGTTTTCTAACGTATCTTTGGCAAAGCTGATGCCAACGCGGTTATCCTCTTTTTTTGCCGCCCAAGTAGTTTGTTTTCCGTCTCCGTTGATCTCACTGGCTCCCAGCTGATCCATCAATGCAAGGATTTCTTCCTGCTCCAAAGCACGCCAGCCATCGTCCGGTATTGACACACTTGAGGCTTCGGAAACAGCTTTGGACGAAGAAGCTGTCTGCTGAGAAGAAGACGATTCTGGTGTTACAGACTGTGCGTTATTGGCTGCTGCACAAGCGGCCAAACTTCCCACCAAGACAAAAGCTGCGATAAACGAAAGCAACGATTTCATAGAACATCCCCCATTTTTCCACCATAGAAAATGATTTTGGCTTCATTATATCGCATCCGGCATTGCTGCACAAGTTTCAATTTGTAAATGAATCGCTCTGGGGAAGAATCACAAGGGAGCGTGAAATCCTCTTGCTAGCAAAAGGAAAAAGCGGTACAATGAGTGTAAATTGACGACATCGTCAAAATGTTTGGGAAAGAGGGAATTGATATGCACAGTTTTGTTTATTACAGCCCCACGAAAGTGGTTTTCGGAAAGGATACACAAAGACAAGTCGCACAGCTGGCGCGGGAGTTTGGCGCATCGCGTGTCATGATTGTTTACGGCTCGGGCAGTGTAGTAAGAAGCGGTCTTTTGGCAGAAATTGAAGTGATTATGGCGCAAGATGGTCTGCCGTGCTGCACCTTGGGCGGTGTACAGCCCAACCCGCGCACCGCGCTGGCGCGCGGAGGTGCAAAAAAGGCAATTGAGTTTGGCGCGGATTTCATCTTGGCTGTGGGCGGCGGCAGTGTAATCGACACGGCAAAAGCCATTGCCCACGGGGCCGCAACGCCTGAGGTGGATTTGTGGGAGTATTGGAAAGGGACAAAAACGGTAGAACGCAGCTTGCCGGTCGGTGTAGTGCTTACCATTTCCGCAGCGGGAAGTGAAACGAGTGATTCCGCCGTTTTGACAGACGAGGAAAGCGGAACAAAGCGCGGCATTAACACGCCGTTTAACCGTCCGCGTTTTGCCATTATGAACCCGGAATTGACCTACACCCTGCCGCGTTATCAAGTGGCTTGCGGTGTCGTTGATATTATGATGCACACCATGGACCGCTATTTCAACCCGGTGAAAGGCAATGATTTGACAGACGCATTTGCCGAGGCACTTTTGCGCACTGTCATGCGCTATGGGGTAACTGCGGTAAACAATCCGCATGATGAGCAGGCAATGAGCGAGCTGATGTGGTGCGGCAGTGTATCCCATAACGGCTTGACCGGTCTCGGCGGTTTAATGGATTTCTGCCCGCACAAGCTGGGTCATGAGCTGAGTGGCCGCTTTGACGTAGCACATGGCGCCAGCCTTTCCGTAATGTGGGGAGCATGGGCAACGTATAGCCGCAGCGAACATCCCGAACGCTTTGCACAGTTCGCAAAAGAGGTGCTTGGCATCACTGAAACAGACGTTGAGCGTGCAGGAAAAATGGCAATTGAAGAAGTGGTGAATTATTTCCGCAAGCTGGAAATGCCTACGTCCTTCACCGAGCTGGGAATTGGCGTACAGCCTGAGGAAGTTTTGCAAGACATGGCTATGCGTGCGACACGCGGCGATACCATTCAACTGGGCAGCTTCCGTCCGCTGAATGCCCAAAGAGCGCTGGAAGTATATCGGTTGGCGAACCATTAAATAAAGGCGAACGGTACTGTCAAAGCTTTTCGTTTGTGAAAAAGCCGCTTTTCGGTATTCTTTCAATCAAACTGTGAATAGGATATCATGCCATTAAGCGAAAAAGGCAAAAGTATCCAAATGACACGAAAAGCCCCCGGAGGTCGCATCTTCGGGGGTTTCAGCGTCTTTTCCTGTTGTTTTTGCAGGCAGAATACATATAGGCGTGCGGCCAGTACGCACAGCCTTTTTCTATGGAGAAATGATGTTAATGGATACCAAACAGATCGTTTAATAAGGGAATCACGTTTATCAGCGGTTCCTCATAGGGATGAATTTCTTTGATAATTTTTAAGGCTTCCTCTACGCAATTGAAAGGACAGCGCACCTCTAATCTATATTCCTGACCGCAGCATAGCTCGTCGATTTTTCCCTGAAAAGGGTGGCTGCCCACTTCGGGCTTCCATGTTCCCGACACCTCAGAATACGAAGAAACATGACTATAAGCGCCAACATTGCATGCGCCGATTTGCGACAATGCCGAAATGAGCGGCTGTATATAGTCTTTCGGCGTATAAATTTCTAATTTGACCTGTTTCACTTTGAGCTCCTTTCCTATCTGGTGTCTGTTCTTCAAAGAAGAAAAAGGCAAAGCAAGAATTTAAGTGATAAAACAAAAACGGCAAGCCCATTAGGCTTGCCGCTTTGGAGCTGGTGGACGGATTCGAACCCCCGACCTGCTGATTACAAATGAGAAAAGGAACGTGAACGACAAGTATTGTACAACCGTTGTTTTGCGGGTATAATTTCAATATTAGATAAAAGTAGATAAAAGTTTCTGCCTTTTTATTCGATTAAAAGGAGATGACAAAGATGACCGTGCTGGATGATAAGGGCTTTCGGGCGACGTTAATGAGTAAGGATACCCCGATTGCGAATATTCGCGGGCGCAGAATTGAGCCAATTCAGGAGCATTTACTGCCGTTGCAGCTTCAGCGGATGGGTGATATGGAAACATGGCTCTCCATGCGTGCGATTGATGAGCATCGGGTCAATTCCCGACTGCTGAAAAAAGTGCTGCGCTTAGAGGAGAAGGATGATGTCAGCACTGCTTTAAAATTTAACGGTGCCACCATTACGGACACCTATTGGGTGCGTCCCTGGGACAGCAGTCTGTGCTGGGATCAAGTGCGATTTGCGGCAAACTACTTTGACACGTTGGCTCTGCGCGGTGATTTATCAGCATTCAGCCAACGCCCCAGCCGCACACCGGAGCTAACCAATATCGGAAGCTTTGAAAAGTGCTGGCGTCTTGAAAACGGCGAGTGGTGGATGTACAAAGCCGGCAATGAAAATGAGTATTTTTCAGAATTATTTATTGAACAGCTGGGGCGTCAGCTGGGATTCCCAATGGCGCACTATGAATTATCCGATGGCTACATTAAAACACGCGATTTCACAGATCATGCAACAGTGAACTTTGAACCGGCTTTTGGTTTGGTAGGGGACAATGAGGATTATGTGTATAACTATCGTGTTTTTCAAAAGATAAGCCAAGATTTAGCCGACCAGTATTTTGAAATCATTTTGATGGATGCAGTTTGCCTGAATGCAGACCGACATACCGGTAATTATGGCGTTCTGCGAAACCCGGACACCGGAGAAATCTTAGGGATGGCACCGAACTTTGATAATAACATTGCGCTGATTAGCCGGGGGTATTATTCTGCACCCAGAAAACCGGATATCTTTGGCGATGACCTTTGTACATTACAAAAGGAAACAAATGCCGCAGGGCTTTATGCTGCCAGACATCCTTTGCCGGTAGTAACACCTGAAATGATTGACAAAGCTTATCAGGCTACCGGAATGCAGGCCGATTTAAATTATCTGCATCAATTTGTGATGACAGGTTATCAACAAACGCCGATTGCATCGATTGCAAGAGCTTTGGATTATCAGCCTTTTCTTGAGCTGTAGTGGAGCAAAAGGGGGTACGACACAATGTCGTACCCCCTTTATCAATGTCTAAAACGACAGCTTGATATATCTGCAATATTGGTTGAAAAGTCCCTTGAGAGGTAGGCTGTTTTTATGTAATATAAGACGGCAAAAACCTGAAAAGGAAGTGTTGGAAATGAATTGCGAAAATTGCGCAAAGGAATTGAGTGAGAAAATTAACTATTGTCCTTATTGCGGATACGATTTGCAAAGAGGCAATAACAAGAATTTTTGGACACTGGAGCAAGTTTATCATCATTGGAAAAAACGACATTTTCGAACACTGAGTAATGCGAGCATCCGAAATATCCGATATGCTTGGTCGAAGCTTGCGCCATTACACAAGAAAAGATTCAGCAGCATTGATGTTGACGAATATCAAGAAGTGATTGATAGGAACGCTACCTCATACAGCAGACAGCATCAGATTCGAAATGTTATTTCTTTGCTGTGCAATTATGGGCTGCGTTATCAAATAATACCGTTTAATTTTGGTCACTACTTAATTGTGGATGCAGCCAAGGGGAAACCTAAGAATATTTTTTCGGACGAACAGATTTTAAAAATTGCTCATCATGCAGATGCAGAGGGCGCACCATATGCCTATGATGCGCAGATTGTTTTGTGCTTAATTTACACGGGATTGCGCCCAAACGAGTTGTTCAATTTACGGAAAAAATCGGTGAATATTGTGCAGCAGTATATTGTCGGCGGTGGCAAAACTGCCGCTGGAACAAACAGGATGATTCCCATTCCCAGAGCGATTAGTTCATATATTAGCAAATGGTACGGAGTTTTATCTGATGAAAATGACTATTTGCTTCAAACGGAAAATGCCGCAAAAATTGATTTAGATAACTGGCGAAAAAGGAACTTTTATCCGCTGCTGTCAAAACTTAAAATCAATCCGCCGTATCGGTATGGTGAATCACCATATAAGCCTATCTATGTTCCGTATTCGTGTCGGCATACGTTTGCTTCCCTATCCGCCAGGGCAAAAATGGATAAAGATGTTCTGTGTAAAATTATCGGCCATACTGACCCTGCATTTACGCAGCAGGTATATATTCACCAAAAAATAGGAGAATATCGGGAGGAAATGCTGAAGCTAGAAAATCTGATTGAATCTTTTTCTTTGTAATTGTAAAATGAAAGGAGCTGATTTCCGTGGCAATGAAGTACAACGATGCTTTCAAGCTCTATCACAGCATGCTTGACAGGCTTCAGGATGTACAAGAATGGCAGAAATTTTTAAGTGCTGCCGCAACACTGTATAAGTACCCATTCACAGATCAGGTGATGATATACGCACAGCGGCCCGATGCTGCGGCGGTGGCAAGTTTCGACCTTTGGACAAAAAGAATGCACCGTTTCATTAAATCGGGAACGAGCGGTATTGCACTAATTGTTCATCAGGGGCAGCAAAGAAGGCTGAAATATGTATTTGATATTTCAGATACATATCCTTCAAAAGCATCTTTGTTTCCCAACCCATGGAGATTAAAGCAGTCTGACACTGAGCGGCTGGCAGCTGTAATAAGTGATACTTACCATATTCCGAAACAGCCTTCAGTAGAGCAGCAGATTGCATTGGTTTGCAGAAAAATCTGCACCGAAAGCTTTCAAGAATTACTTTCGGAAGAATCGTTTGAAGATGCAGATTTGAAGCAGGCGGTATCCGCAGCTGTCCGCAGTGTGGTCTTGCAGAGGTGCTCACTGCCGTCACAACAAAGCGCGTCCCTGCCCACTGAGCTAGGACGCAGGACGTTAATTGAAATCGGCACGGCAGTACAAATAATCAGCAGACAAATATTAACCCAAGTCGGGGATATTATAAAAGAAAGGGGAACTCAACATGAATTCAGAGAAACCGAAATCATTCGCAGAAGAAATGGGCGTGAAATACATCAAAAAGGGGGATTACTACTACCCGGACTTAATCCCGGACGACTTGCCGCCGGAGCCGCCGCTGGGGAAATTCGGCAAGATGAAAGTGAGCTATCTGATGGAGTACAAACCCGTGCAGCACGCTTTGATGTTGTCGGACGGAACACTATACCAATATCTTTTGGAGGTGGACAAGGAAGCGGAGGAAATGCTGGAAAGGCTAATCAAGCAAATGGCGAAAGAAGAGGGCGTAACAGAAACTATGAAGAGTACAGATCAGCTCGGCTGGGTCGGCAAGATGAACAACATCAAGAGCCGGGCAACCGAGATCGTGATCGAGGAGCTTATCAACAACTGACATTCGTTCATTCAGAACAGCAAACAGATAATATTCAGGCAGAGGGCAATACGCTCTCTGCTTTTTCTTTTGTTCAAAAAACAGCGGATGATGATCCTACCCAACAAGAGGTACAGCACGGCAGCTTATTTGTGGAGCAGGTGATGCGCGATGTAGAAAGCCTTGCGGACAGCCAGCCATCTTACGAACGATTCAGTGTGATTGAAACCGATCATGGATATGCTGTTTGGGATGATATTCAAGATAAAGTATATGTAGACGATAGCGGTGTGAGCGAGGAGTTTACCAGCGAGTGGCAGGCAAATGATTATTTGCAGGAGATTAAAAAAGTGGTTTCTGCCAAAGAATCTGCACAGTGGCTCTACAACGAACGATCTAAATTTGAAGCTGAAAACGATACGGTTCTGGATGCTTCTCAAACAGAACACGAAACAAATAACGCGCTGGCTTTCCCTGCCGCCAATTTTCACATCACTGACGAGCATCTCGGTGAAGGTGGAGCAAAGCAGAAATTCAAAGACAACATGAATGCGGTCAAGCTGCTCAAAGTATTGGAAGCTGAGGACAGAAATGCTTTACAAGAAGAACAGAAAATCCTTTCCCGATATGTAGGCTGGGGCGGGCTTGCAGATGCTTTTGACGCAAACAAAGTAGGCTGGGCAGAAGAATTTAAAGAGCTTCTTTCAGCACTCACACCGGAAGAATACGCGGCAGCACGCGCAAGCACACTGAACGCTCACTATACCGCTCCTTCCGTCATTCGAGCGATGTATGAAGCACTGGAACAAATGGGATTTGAAGGCGGAAACATTTTGGAGCCATCCTGTGGTGTCGGCAATTTTTTCGGAATGCTGCCTGATTCTATGCGCAGCAGCAGCCTATACGGTGTTGAGCTGGATTCCGTCAGCGCACGCATTGCTCAAAAGCTTTACCCTAACGCAAATATCAAAGCAGCCGGGTTTGAAACAACTGACCGCCGCGATTTTTATGATTTAGCCATCGGCAATGTTCCGTTCGGTCAGTATCAGGTGAATGATCAAGCCTATAATCATCTGAAGTTCAATATCCACAACTACTTTTTTGCAAAAGCACTTGACCAAGTTCGACCCGGTGGGATCGTCACTTTTATTACATCTCGTTACACGATGGATTCCAAAAACTCGGACGCCCGAAAATATATTGCGCAGCGAGCAGAGTTACTGGGGGCAATTCGACTTCCGAATAATGCGTTCAAGGCAAACGCCGGGACAGAAGTAGTATCTGATATTCTTTTTCTACAAAAGAAAGATGCTTCAAACAGTGAAGCACTTCCCCGCTGGGTTTACAGCGTGCAGAACACAGATGGCTTTTGGGTTAACCAATATTTTGAAGATCATCCTGAAGCTGTACTGGGAGAGCAGACGCAAAAAAGCACAGCACATGGTATGGATTACACAGTAACGGCAATTTCGGGTGCAGATTTGAGTGAGCAGCTTCGCAAAGCTGCGTCTTCTTTTGTATCGAAGGTTTATAGTGCTTTGCCGGTTGTAGAAATGGTGGAAGGCCAAGAAGAAGCAAAAGAAACAGCTGATTCATCCATCAAAAAATATTCCTTCGGAATGGTAGATGGTAAGGTCTACTATCGTGAAAATGACAGTATGGAGCAGTGTGAATTGACCGGAAAACTGCTGGAACGCGTGAAGGGGCTAATTGCGCTGAGGGACTGTGTGCATTCTCTTATCAATCTTCAGTTACAGGATGCAGAGGATTCACAAATTGAAGCGCAGCAGAAGCAGCTCAATCAGCTCTACGATAATTTCACTGAAAAGCATGGTCTAATCAATACCCGTGCCAATAAATTGGCATTTGATAAGGATTCAAGCTACTATCTCCTCTGCTCACTGGAAGAAATTGATGAGGGGAAACCTCCCCGAAAAGCGGCCATCTTCCATAAGAGAACCATTCGCCCGGTGAAAAAAATTACCCATGTAGATACGGCGGTCGAAGCACTGGGTGTGTCCTTATCTGAACACGGCTGTGTGAATCTGGATTTCATGCAGCAGCTGACCGATAAACCGCAGGAAACTTTAATACAAGAATTAAAAAGCATCATTTATGAAATTCCTCTGAGCGGCTGTTATGTAACAGCGGACGAGTACCTGTCTGGTAATATCCGAGAAAAGCTGGCTTTTGCAAAAGAAGCTGCGAAAGAAAATCCAGAATATCTTTTCCATGTAGACGCTTTGGAAAAAGTGATGCCGGAGCCGCTGGATGCTTCGGAAATTGACGTTCGACTGGGAAGCACATGGGTGGATACGCAGTATATTCAGCAGTTTATGGAGGAAACTTTCCAGCCGCCCTACTGGGCTAAAAAAGCCATCAAGGTTGAATATTCGGCGGTAACGGGAAACTGGAACATCTCAGGGAAATCAAGTGTTTCATACAATGATATTGCAGCATACACAACATACGGGACACAACGGGCAAGCGCATATCGTATCTTGGAAGATTCTCTCAATTTGAGAAACACAAAAATCTACGATACAAAAGAAGATGCAAACGGCTCTACCATCCGTGTTCTGAATGAAAAAGAAACACAGATGGCTGCGCTAAAGCAGGAGGAAATTCAGCAGGCATTCAAAGACTGGATTTGGAAAGAACCACACCGGCGTGAAGTGCTTGTCACAAAGTACAATGAGATGTTTAATTCCACACGTCCTCGTGAGTATGATGGTTCGCACTTAACATTTCCGGGAATGAATCCAATGGTAGAGCTTCGTCCGCATCAGAAAAATGCAATTGCCCGTATTTTGTATGGCGGAAACACATTACTTGCTCACGTCGTTGGTGCGGGAAAAACATTTGAAATGGCCGCTGCTGCCATGGAGAGCAAACGCCTTGGCATGTGCAGAAAGCCGATGTTTGTTGTTCCCAACCACCTGACGGAACAATGGGGAACAGAATTTCTTTCTTTGTATCCGGCAGCAAATATCTTGGTTGCCACACAAGAGGATTTTTCAACGGAAAATCGAAAAAAGTTTTGTGCAAGAATTGCTACGGGTGACTATGATGCAGTCATTATCGGTCACAGCCAGTTTGAAAAAATCCCTTTATCCACGGAATATCAAGAGAAAGCTTTGTCTGTGCAGCTGAATGATGTAGAGCAAGGAATTTTGCAGGCGGGTGAAAGAAGCTTTTCCGTCAAGGAAATGGAGCGGACAAAGAAATCACTGGAAGCGAAGCTGGAAAAGCTTCGTGCTGAGAACAGAAAGGATGACGTTGTTACCTTTGAGCAGCTTGGTGTTGACAGGATCTTTGTGGACGAGGCGCACAATTATAAAAATCTGTTCTTTGTAACAAAGATGAATAATGTGGCGGGGATTTCAACAACAAATGCGCAAAAATCCAGCGATATGTTTATGAAATGCCAATATCTCAATGAAATGACCGAAAACCGCGGTGTGATTTTTGCCACAGGTACACCTGTCAGCAACAGTATGGCAGAGCTGTATACCATGCAGCGCTATCTGCAATACAGCACATTGCAGGAAAAAGGTCTTGCTCATTTTGACAGCTGGGCGGCAGATTTCGGAGAAACAACTACCGGCTTTGAGCTTTCTGCTACAGGTAAAGGATTCGTCACACGAACCCGTTTTTCAAAGTTCTATAATTTACCGGAACTGATGAACCTTTTCAAGGAAGTCGCGGATATTAAAACAGCGGATGAGCTGAACCTGCCCCGACCGCATGCGGAATATATCAATGTAGTCGCAAAAGCTTCTAATCATCAAAGAGAACTGATGGAAAGCATCTCACAGCGAGCAACGGCCATTAAAGAAGGCAGCGTTGACCCAACCGTGGATAATATGTTGAAAATCACATCGGATGGGCGAAAGCTTGGACTGGATCAGCGTTTGATTGACCCTTATCTCCCCGATGAGCCAAACAGTAAAGTAAATCTCTGCGTTCATAATATTTTTGATATTTGGCAAAAATATGCGGACACAAAGGCTACACAGCTGGTGTTCTGTGATACATCCACACCAAAGCCGAAAAACGACGATTTACCATTTACGGATATTTATACCGATGTGAAAAAGAAGCTCATACAAAAAGGGATTCCTGAGAAAGAAATCGCGTTTATCCATGATGCGAAAACCGACCAGCAGAAGAAAGTCCTTTTTAAAAATGTTCGTGCCGGAAATGTGCGTGTCCTGATTGGCTCCACTCAAAAGATGGGTGCAGGCACAAATGTTCAAAAACGATTGATTGCATTGCACGATTTAGACTGTCCTTGGCGTCCCGGTGATTTGGAACAACGTTTAGGGCGTATTTTACGGCAAGGAAACGAAAACGAAGAAGTGTTCATCTTCCGGTATAGCACCAATGGTACTTTTGATGCCTATCTGTGGCAAACTGTCGAATATAAACAAAAGTATACCAGTCAAGTCATGACAAGCAAAAGTCCTGTGCGTTCCTGTGAAGATATCGATGAAGTTTTGTTAAGTTATGCGGTAGTCAAGGCAGAGTGCAGCGGTGATCCTTGCATCAAAGAAAAAATGGAACTGGATGTAAAAGTAGCAAGACTCCGTTCGTTGAAAGCCAGCCATGACAGCATGATTTACCGGCTACAGGATGAGGTTACGAAACACTTCCCCGCCAAGCTGCAAGAACTTCAAGTGCAAAAACAAAATTTAGGAAACGATATTCAGCGCGGAGTAAGTCATGACTTTTCAATTATGCTTGATGGAAAGCAGTACACAGAGCGAGCAGCTGCCGGGAAAGCATTGCTGGAGCTGCTGCCGAAAATGAGAAAACAGCTTCCTGCGGCGGTCGGAGAATATCAGTCTTTTTCTCTTGTATTGGACACAGATTTTCTTCGGGACAGCTTTGTTCTGAAAATAAAAGGTAACGGGATCTACCATATAGAGCTTGGAGCTGACGGCGTCGGAAATATGCTGCGCTTGGAAAACAAGCTGAACAGTCTGCCTAAAGAGCTGGAGAAGACAGAGCAGGTTATCTGTGATACACAAATACAGATGAACCGTGCGCAGGCAGAATTGCAAAAACCCTTTGAAAAAGCAGAGGAGCTGAAGACGGCACAGGAGCGTTTAACCGTGCTGAACATGCTGCTTTCGCAGGATACAAAAAGTCCTGCTCAACACCTGACACAGCCTGGTTATGAATCGGGAATAATGGAATATTAAAAGAAAAGAGGAACGATTATGAAGATTATTTGTGTAGCAAATCAAAAAGGCGGCGTAGGAAAAACAACCACGGTCATGAATATGGCGGCAGGGCTTGTACAAAAGGGAAAGAAGATTTTGTGCATCGACTTCGACCCGCAGGGCAATTTATCCGATTATCTCGGTCATCAGGCGGATGGGATTTCTGATATCAGCGAGTTGATGCTTTCGGAATCTCGTATGCAAAGCTATGACCTGACGGGCATCATCCGAAAAAACAGTGAAGGAATTGACTATATTCCCTCCTCTATTGCACTGGCCAGCGCCGATATGTTTTTAGCGCAGGCCATGTGCCGTGAACAGGTTTTAAAGCGGATTTTGAAGCACGACCTGTTCCAGGAATATGAATACATTTTTGTGGACTGCCAGCCCAGTTTGGGAATTTTGCTGACCAACGCACTGGCGGCCAGCGATGAGGTTCTCATTCCTGTACAGGCACAGAAATTTTCCATGGACGGCGTCAATTACTTAATGCAGGCGATTGGAATGGTACAGCAGGCGTTAAACCCCGGTTTGAGAATCCGGGGAATTTTGCTGACCATGTTCGACGGCACAAATATGGCAAAAGCAGTCCGTGAAGCATTAGAGGAATGTTACGGCGATATGGTTTTTACAACCCAGATCCGACGCAGCGTGGAAGCAACGGAAAGCACCTACGCCCAGCAAAGCTTGATTTCTCAGGCTAGAAGTAAATTGGGGGCTGAATATACAAATGCTGTGGAGGAGCTTCTAGAGAGGGAAGGAAATGAATAAGAACTTTAATTTCAAAAGACCGACGGACTTCTCAGCAGTGAGCGGTTCCGCCGGAGAAGAACTGGCAAAGATGCTGGGGGTGACTGCTGCCGAAACATCAGCGGAAACAAAGCCGCCTCAAATCGAAATGCTCAATCTTGACTTTCTCGATCATCATCCGCTGCAACACTGTTACAGCATGGATGAAGAGGAATTGGAATGGCTGACGGAAAATATCCGGGAACACGGTGTGATGGAGCCGATTCATGTTCTGAAAAAAGAAAACGGCAGATATACGATTCTTGCCGGACATCGAAGATCGGAAGCTTCCCGCCGTGCAGGGCTTTTGCAAATTCCGGCGATTGTAGAGCAGCTGGATGAGGACGCTGCCATTATTATGTTTGATTCAACAAACCTTGGTCAGCGCAGAAGCCTAAAACCGAGTGAACGTGCTGCGGCTTACTTGAGAATTGAAAAGGCGTCAGCAAACAAGCATTTAGACCAACACAAAACAAGTGCTGTGATTGCACAGGTGACGGGCGATAACATCAGAACCATTCAGCGCTACAAGCGCTTGAACAACCTGATACCAGAATTTTTAAGGTTGGTAGATGATGGAAGCATCAGCTTTATCTGCGGTGTGGAGCTTTCTTTCTTGTCCGGGCATGAGCAAGAGGACTTGCTGACGCTTTTGGAGATGCACCACAAAACAACCGTGTCCGAAGCAAGGGCGCGTATGTTGAAGGAGGAATCCCAAAAGGGAGAATTACGCCTAAAAAGCATGGAGGCAATTTTATTTCCCAAAAAGCCTGCACCGGAACAAAGTGTCAAAATTCCAATCGGTAAGCTGGAACACTGTATTCCCCCGGGACTGGATAAAAAGGAGCTGCTCGACTATATTATAAACGCCTTAGAGGTGTATTTTGAAAATCGACAGAATGACAAGGTGGAAAAAAATGAAGAAAAAGTGGAGTAGTATATTGGCGATGATTTTGTTCATTGGGATACCTATTGTTTTCATCTCCTATGCTATTTATAGCGAGAACTGTATTAAATCTGCCGGAAAGGCATATCTGGAAACAAAATATTCTTTTAGTGAAGTTGAAATCTATACCCCATCCATGTGGGAAATGACTGGTTCTTTCAACGAAGAAGTTTATGTTGTTGACGGAGAAAAGATAAGAGTAGCATATAACGACGGTATCTTTTCAGATGATGCTGAATTTGAATTGATTCGTGAGGATGCATGGCTCGACCTAAAGAAAAGGGTTGAATTTTTGGATACTGACCCATATATTTATGTAGAGATCAAGCCTTTATCATTAAAGTATCCATTTTATCTTTCGAATTTGTATAATGGAGATCCGTGGGCATTTGTAGAGGAAATAGATATTGAATGTAAATGTAGCCTTGAGGTGTATCTTAGTGATTATCCGACAATTCAACAACAGGAAGAATTGTGCGAATCGGTTATTCATGCGTTACAAGGGACTTATTGTGAGTTTAATGTCAAATTCTTGGGTGATAACGGAGATTATTTACTGGTTACCGGAAGTATGGAAGGAGAAGATGGATATTTTGGTAATCCGGTAAAATATTGAACAAGATAATAGGTAGAATAATATTGGCAATTACAAAGCAGCCGTGCATGAAAACCGGCTGCTTTTACTTTAAGGAGATCGCTCATGACTTTTGCGGAAATATTGGAAAAAACACAGGCTTATATCAGCCAAGTCTTTTCATCTGAACCGGAACCGGAAATGCTGGAAAGCTACGTTCGGCATTTTGTGAAACAAAATCATTTTGCGAATGCCTCAGAGGAAGAAGATCTTCTTTGTGAGGAGCTGCTGGATGAAATGCAGGGCTTTTCCGTTTTAAGCCCATATTTGAAACGGGACGATATTGAAGAAATCAACGTCAATCGTTGGGACGATGTGAAAATTACCGATACAAACGGAATTACACTCCCCGGTAAACACTTTTTATCTCCTCACCATGCGGTTGATATTATCAAACGTCTTTTGCTTCAGAGCAATATGGTGTGGGATAACAGCCAATGTATTCAAGTAGGACACTTAACAGGGAATATCCGTGTCACTGCTGTGGGGTTTGATATTGTGGATGAAGATGCTGCTTGTGCGGTATCCATTCGCAAAATTACAGCATCTAACCTATCACGAGAGGATTTTATTGCAGGAAAAACTTGCAATGAAGAAATGATTGATTTCTTGCGGGAAGCGTACAAAAACGGTGTGTCTATCTGTATTGCGGGCAGTGCAGGCAGCGGCAAGACCACTTTATTGAGCTATATCCTCAAGCATGTACCGACAGACAAACGCTTGCTCACCGTTGAGCAGGGTACAAGAGAATTTGATTGTGTATATCGCGATCACGATAATACAATCAAAAATAATGTTGTACATTTGCAAACGCGTTTGTCTGACAATGAGAAGTACAGCATTACACAGGAAAAACTTTTGGAAACCATGATGACGATGAATCCTGACTTTATCGCGGTTGGTGAAAGTAAGGGTGCTGAGGCGATGCAGGCTATCAACGCCGCCAATACCGGCCATGCGGTAATTACAACAACACATGCAAACTCCTGTGAGGATACCTATTTCCGATTGGTTTCTTTGTGTAAAATGAAGTATCCGAATATGGATGAAGCTCTGCTGACGCAGCTCGCCGTCCGCGCCTTTCCGATTACGGTTTACATGAAAAAGCTGAAAGATAACTCACGCAGAATTTTGAAGATTTGCGAAGCAGAATATGCTGATGACCAGATTCAAATGAAGGAATTATACCGTTTTCAAATTGAGAAAAACGCGGAAACGGTGCAAGGTTTCATTCAAAAAAGTAGATGTGTTTCTAATCGGCTTTTACAGCAAATGATGGAAAACGGAATTGACAAGCACTGGATGGATTTGTTTCAAAAGGAGTGTTGATACGCATGATGGTAATTGTATTTTTTCTCTTATGTAGTGCATTTTTCCTTTTATTTGGTGTGCGGGCAAAAGATTTTTTTGCTATCTTACAGCTAAGGCCAAAAATCTCTTTAAAACGAAAAATTGCACGTGCGGAGGATTCAAACCGCAGCTTTATTGCCAAGCAGCTGATGGAGATTAAACAAATTTTATCTGTTTATGAAATTCCGGGTGGGATTTGGTTTGTGTATTTTGGAACAGCTGTCTTTGCTTTTTTAGGTTTTGCTATCGGGCATCTTTTGCAAAACTATTTCTTATCCGCTGTATTGACATGCGCGTTTCTTTTTATGCCGATGATGGCGGTAAAGGTATATTGGCTGTACAAAGAAAAACAATTAAATATATCGTTGGAACCATCACTGAACAGTATTACAACCAGCTATTTGAGAGGAAACGGAACACTTATTCAGGCGGTTGAAGAAAATGTGACGCAGCTTCCCTCTCCGCTCAAACAGGTGTTTGAGCATTTTTTGTTTGAGGTTACTTATGTCGATTCAAGTGTGGCGGATTCATTGGAAGGAATGAAGCTGATGATCCATAACCGGATTTTCCATGAATGGATTGACGTTTTAATTCAATCTCAAACGAACTTCAATATGAAGAAAAATCTGACGAAAATTTTAGATAAGTTCGCTGATATGCGAGCCGTTGAAGCAGAAGTTAATACCATTTTGGAGGATGCCAGAAGAAGCTACTTTTTAATGCTGATAATTTCAATCGCAATGCCCTTTTTCCTGTGTATTACAAATCAAGACTGGAAGGAAATTCTGTTGCAGAGTACCACAGGAAAACTGTTGATTGCGGTATTTTTGCTGGGCGTATTTATTTCCGTCGGGTTTATCTTTTTTGCTTATCAGCGAGCAATTTCAAAAATGGAGTGATTTCTTGTGATGGTCTTTTATATTCTCACAGCCAGTATGTTAACAGTAGGAATATATTTGTTGTTTGCCGTCTGTTTTAAAGCACCAAGCGCGAAGCAGGCAACTGCATTGTATCGGACTGGGCGTCTTTTAAAAACAAAACATTTTTCAGAGAAAATGAAAATCAGCTTGGGTGCATGGCTTACCAAAATGCCGTTTTTCCCCGCACTTACTAAAAAAATACAGCCAATTCTTGATCAGGATAAAAAACAGCGTACAGCAGAGGTGTATCTGGCGGGATGTTTTCTAAAAACAGTTCTTTTGTGTTCTGTTGGTCTTATTGGAAGTTTTTTTGTAAAGCCGTTTATCTTAATTGCGCTTGCAGCTCCATTTGTGGCCTATTTTGAAGAATATCAAAATCTAGAAAATGTGGTGCGCATACGAAAAGAAACCATTGAAAAAGAACTTCCAGATTTTATCGCTGCCATATTGGTAGAACTTTCAGCGCAGCGTGACCTAATTCGAATGATGACAAATTATCTTCCCTATGCCGGCTCGGAATTGAAAAAAGAATTGAGTACAACCATTTTGGATATGCAATCAGGAAACTATGAGCAGGCTTTGTTAAGAATGGAATACCGTGTTTGCTCGAGTCATATGTCCTCGGTTATCCGAGGACTAATTGGCGTAACACGTGGCAATGATGAAACAACCTATTTTCAGCTTCTTGCACAGGCAATTCGGCAAAGTGAGTTGACACGTCAAAAACGAAAGGCGCTGGAATTGAAGCCGAAATTCACAATTGGTGCGGCTGTGCTTCTGGTTATCTGTTTTATGTTAATTTTCGGTGTTTTATTGATTGACTTAAGTATGAAGAGCGGGGATTTGTTCGGATGAAAAAAATGATAAACGCACTCAAAAATAATCATGGAGATGGCAGTTATATCGCTTTACTGGTCGTGGTTTTTTGGTTGGTTGTTGCACTCCTGCTTTTTATCAATTTTGCGGGAGTTTTCAAGGCGCACAGTGATTTATCAAATGCAGCTGATAAGCTAATGCGCAGCGCAGAGTTATCGGGGCGCACTGACCTGAATGCCCAGATCGAAGCGCTTCGTGAGGATACAGGGTTGGATTTTTTTGTCAGCTGGGAAGGAACGGAATATATTTCCGGAACGCAGCGGGTGCAGTTGAACAGCGATATCCAGCTGCATCTGTGGACAACGTATGAAATGAAACTCTATAATTTTCCAACATATGAACTTACACTGAATGTACGACGTTCAGGCACAAGTGAGTTTTACTATAAATGAGGGATGAAAAATGATTAGGCATTTGCAGAACGACCGCGGCGGAGCAGGCTTTCTGCTAGGACTTTTTGTGATTGTGTTTATTTTAATGCTGATTTCCGTACTATTCCAAAATTATGCGGTGTTGGCATCTGTAAATACCGTACACGCAGCAATGGAAAAGGCGGCGCTTACTGCAATCGCACGACAGACAGAGCAAACCTATCAATCCAAGAGAGAATCCTATCATGGAGCGTATTCTTCTGAGGACGGAAGCGGCTGGAATGCAGAACTAACTCATCCGGATGCTTCCTCACAGTTAAAGGAGATGTTGGAAGTGCAGCGTCAGGCAGATAAGCTTGTTAAATACGATGAAACCGGGAAAATGCTTTATCAGTTGAGTAATATTTCACTTGAACTGGATAATCCGGATTTTCAATCGGAAGATGCGCCTTTGCAGGCGATTGTATCTTTGGATTTTGAAATGCCATTAAAGCTCGGTACGATTGAACGACCTATACAGGTTCATTTAAAAGTGACCGCTGAAAATAAGACAAAGTATTGACAGCCGTATCGTTGCAAACAGAATGGGAATATGATATAATTTCAATGGATAAGGAAGCAGTGTGAGTGTCCAAATAACACACCCCCGGAGGTCGCAACTCCGGGGCTTTTCTATTCCGTTCTGAGTGGCCTTTGTCCGGCTAATCGCAGATGCAGCAGGCAGCTGCACTTGCCTCAACAGATAAGGAGATATCTTTCGATGGATGTTTTGTTGAAAAAAATTGATTTGTATAAAGAGCAGTTGGATCACTGCCGCCCCTTTGAACCACCTATGCTGGAGCAGCTGCGTGATTACTACCGAATCGGTTTAACCTATGCCAGCAATGCATTAGAGGGAAATACGCTGACCATTAGCGAAACAAAGGTTGTGTTGGAGGACGGAATAACCGTCGGTGGAAAGCCGCTGAGAGATGTGTATGAAGCTGTCGGTCACGGGGATGCCTATGACCACATGTTTTCTCTGTTACATCAAAAAGACATTACAGTGAATGATATTTTTGAACTGCACAAGCTTTTCTATCAGCGCATTGACCCACAATCAGCAGGGTGCTGCCGCAGCCATGATGTAATCGTAACGGGTTCAACTTATACCTTCCCTTCTCCTGATGAACTTCCTGAAAAGTTGGAGGAGCTTGGAATCTGGATGAAAGAAGCGCGCTATAAACTGCATCCGGTGGAGTATGCCGCATGGCTTCATCTGCTCTTTGTGAGTATTCACCCTTTTGCTGATGGTAACGGACGAACTGCACGCCTTGCAATGAATTTGGCATTGATCCAGCGAGGGTATCAAATGGCGGTGGTACCGCCGGTCAGTCGGGCGGAGTATCTGTCTGCCATCGCACGATATCAGCATCGCGGCGATGCGTCTGTTTTCTGTCAATTCATTGCGGAACAGGTATTGGAAAATGAGCGTGACATGATGCGGATGCTGCACATCCCTCTACAGCAAGCTCCTGCAATTGAGCCATAACTTTATAAAGGAAAAATCAGGGTACACGAGCAGTAGGTGTCGTGTACCCTTTCTTTTTAGGAGGTTTTCAGCATGAGTTTTACAAAACGCAGGCTATTTGATACACTGAAAAGGCTCAAGAAAGGAGTGTTTTTCAGTATGATAGAATGGATTGTTTCCTTTGTATTTGCGGTGTGTGCCGCCTTTGTATATTTAAAGACTTGGCACAAACAGATCTCTCCCCTGTTCACCGTATCAAGGCTCTTTGGTACAATTCACCAGAGTGTGAATCGGGAAGGAAGAAAAATCATCCGCGCTCACCGGGCAAAACATGCGGAAAAATCTTTGGATACAAAGCTCAACGGGATGGGACGTCTGTTTCTCAGGCAAATGTCGGAGCTTTTACCTTTGTTAGAAGTAAACCGGACATATCGTGCACATACCCATGTTAAGCTGCTGTTTGAAAAAACTCACCGCGACGGCAAAATCGCAATTTGCAAAATGAGAAAAACAAGGAAACGCTGGCTGCTTACGGAGGCCGTTGTACTGCTGGGGTTTCGGGATACATTTCGTATCCTTCTCTCTAAGGAGTATCGCTGCTGTCTTTACAAGCAATTTTACAAAATAACATTTACAAAGAAATAAGGAGGGGCTTTCCGTGAAGATTTACAGGTATATCAAATCACTTGATTTAAAGCGGGAATATTACATACAGCTTTCTTTGAGAATTGCTGCGGCGGCTTTGGGTGTCGCAGCAGCTTTTTATTTTGCCTGTCCCCTTGCTTCGTTCGGCGCAATTAGCTTCTGTGTTTTTTGGTATTACTATCACTTTATGACAGAGAAGGATCTGTACAAGCTGCGAAGTGAGCATAAACGTCTTGATCTGTCTTGCAGAGAGGCACTGGAAAAGTGTGAAGCGGAAATGTGCCTGATTAGCATGGAAAACGCCGATGCAAAAAAGGTTTGGCATATTGCTTTTCTTTTTTGTGTTTTGCCGTTTCTTTTTTCAAAATATCCGGCGCTGTCACTGATACTGTGTATACCGGCAGTGATTGCACCTCTTATCTGTCTTTGGTATTTGTTTTATAGAGAAAGGGAGCTTTCACAATGAGTATTTTACAGATTTTATTGCTGTTTTTAATCCTGTCTTTATTAACCAATCTCCGACTGGCATGGGAATTGATTCATCTCAAACGATATCTTGCTTCTTTCACCCGGATAATGGAGGATTTACAGAAGTTTCATAGTATGCCAAAGTAACCCCCTTCCGGCTGTGAGATTCATGCAGATACCAATCAAAATCTGTATAGGAATACCCTGCTTTGTGTTGACAATGTAAATAAAAGAGTGTATAATGTGAATAACACAAAACAAGGGAGGTTCATCTTATGGCTAATACAAATATCAATATTCGTATGGATGCGGATTTGAAACGGCAGTTTGAGGCATTCTGTACAGATATGGGAATGACCATGACAACAGCGATTAATATTTTTGCGCGAAAGGCAGTGAGGGAATATAGGATCCCATTTGAAATCAGTGGAGATGTGCCGAATTCTGAAACCATTGAAGCGATCAAGGAAGTAAAAAAAATGAAAGCTGACCCCGGCTATGGCAAGACCTATGTCAATGTCGATCAGATGATGGAGGAGCTTACTGACGATGTATAACGTAAGGCCAACCTCAAAATTTCAAAAGGACTTAAAGAGGGTAAAAAAGCGAGGCTTTGATATTTCTCTGTTGACAGATGTTATTAAAAAGCTGGCGGCAGGAGAGCCGTTGCCGGAGAAGTACAAGGATCACGGGCTGTCCGGGGACTACGTTGGGTGTCGTGAGTGTCACATAACTCCAGACTGGCTTCTGATTTACGAAATTGATGGGAATGAATTATTTTTGTATCTCACCCGAACGGGATCGCACAGCGATTTGTTCTAATGGAAAAGGAGGAAACAGATATGAAGAAATGGAAGATTGCGGCGGCAGGGATTGCGATGGCAGTGATGCTGACGGGCTGCGGCGGGGCGACGGTGAACGGGCTGACGCTGCCGGCAAGCTTAGAGATTGCCGCCGGTGAGAGCCAGGCAATGGAACTTGGTTATGTATTCAGTGCGCAAGAGCTGGACGATGCGGCGGAGCAAAAGGCGATTGAAGCAGCGGGCATCACATGGACGGCGAGCGGCGACGCGGTAAGCATCGGCGCGGATGGAACGCTGGAAGCAAAAGAGAGCGGAAAGGTAACTGTAACCGCCAAAACAAAGGACGGCAAGGAAGCCAAGTGCGAAGTGACCGTTCTGCCGCTGATTGAGGAAATCGGCCTGCCGGAGAGCATTGAACTTGAAGTGGGCGGTAAAGAGAGCGAAGCTTTGGAAATTGCGAAGAAACCGGAAAACGGCGTGGGAGAAATCACATGGCAGAGCAGCGATGAAGAGGTTGCCACGGTGGATGAAAACGGCACGGTGAGAGCTGTCGGCAAGGGTGAGTGTGAAGTGACCGCCAGCGTAAACGGTGTCGAAGCCAAAACAAAGGTGACGGTCGGCGTCGCCGCCACGGGCATCAAGCTTGCGCAGGACAGCGGCGTTCTCGCTGTTGGATACAGCACCCAGCTGAAGGTTTACACCGTGCCGGAGGAAGCCGCAGCGGCACAGGCGCAGGAGTTGAGCTATGAGAGCAGCGATGAAGCAGTGGCCACGGTGGATGAGAACGGCAATGTCACGGCAAAGGCGGCAGGCAATGCGACCATTACGGTGACATATCGGGGCAGCATGACAGCGGAATACAGCTTGACTGTACAGAAGCCTGTTGTGAAGCAGCAGAGCAGTAACACAAACAGCGCAAACACAAATAAAGGCAGCGGCCAGACAAGCGGCGGACAGGCAAGCACCGGGACAACCGGAGGAGCCGCTGCGCCTTCGACACCTGCTGTGACGCCCACACCGACGCCGACCCCGACTCCGACCCCCTCCCCTGCTCCTGCACCCACTCCGACACCTGCCCCGGAACCCCAGCATTACCACGGCAACGGCTCGGATGCAGGAACGTGTCCTGTTTGCGGCGTAGGCTACTCGCCCACGGTGGATATGACGCTGCCGGGGGCTGGGCAGGAACTCCCCGATTTATCTTGATCTTTATTTCTCAAGTAGCAACACAGAAAAAAGGAAACAGACAGGAGAATATTACAGTGAAAAAGCATGGGCAATATATACTTTTTCGTTTGCTAGTTTCCCTACGTTGGATTGTACAAATCATCTGTAAAATCGTTACTTTTGTATGCATGATTGGTGGGGTTGGGTTGTGTGTATACAATATGTGGAAAGAAGGTGTGCTATTAATTGTAGTAGGAATTATTAGCTATCTACTTAGGATTTATTATGATCGGCTAATTTTTAAAATAAAGCCTGATGATACAGACCTTTGGGTGAGTTAATCTATCCGCTAGATTTTGGGAAAGGAGTTTTAATTCTTCAACATTAAAACGCCTTAACACTAAAACGTTAAAACGCTAAAGCGTTTAAGGCTGAAATATGATGAATTTCGCTGCGTCCAGTACAGGAGTGAATGAGTATGAAAAAACTGAAAGAGGCGAAAATGAAAATCAATAAGACGGTGCAAAATTTGCAAAGCAATAAAGTTGCATTGTTTATAATGCCACCCACTCTCGCTGCGATTAGCGTGTTTTTGAGTACGACTGCAATTCCTTTCCCTGTTTATCTAAAAAAGGCGCTGATCCTGATTATTATTATCATATTAGGCATATGGAATTGCTGTTTGCTGAAAGGATATATTATTTTAATCAATAAAAGGAATGGGAAGAAATGAAAATCAATAAGGCTTTTCAAAATCTGAAAGACAATAAAGACGCATTGTTTGTAATACCACCCATCCTTGCCGGCATCAGTGTGCTTTCATATGCAATTCCTTTGATATAGATTTAGCATTAAGGCGTTTTGGAACTTAAACACTAAAACGCTAAGGCGCTTTTTATAAAAGTTTTTTCTGTTCAAGTGTATCATTGCAAATCAAATGGGAATATGATATAATGCCAGTAGGCAAGAAAGATGTGAGTGCTCATGTGGCACGCAAAAAGCCCTGGAGGTCGCAACTCCAGGGCTTTTCTATTCCATTCTGGGTGGGTGGCTTAATCCCAAGGCTGGCTACCAGCTATTTATCTCCGTCCAGCCATTTGCAGATGTAGTAGGCAACTACACTTGCCAAGACAGAGAGAAAAAAAGATGTGAGTAATTCGCTCATGTGACGCACCCCCTTTCTCTACCTGTCTAGGGGTGGTAGCCCGAACATTATACCACAAAAAACGACAAAGCAAAAGGCACACAGACGGTCACGTTTGTGTGCCTTTTTTATTTTGCTATACCCAGCTGATTGGCTGAGTTTTATATAGATGCGGGGTTAAGGTGTTTTAGTGTTTCAATGCTAAAACGCCTTAACGCTAAAACGCTAAGATGCTTTAGTGTAGAGATGTAAGAAAATGAGAGGATGAGAAAAGCTTATGCAGCAAGTACAGGAAAATAAGGGAATGAGTATTCGACCCTTTTTATCAGTTCCAAGTCTTTTTGGGGAAGATGCTGAAAAGGAATGTGTTTGTATTTTAGATGCAGATGATTTTGAAAGTTGTGCCAAAAAATTAAGCCGCGAAGAAAAACTCAATATTTTGCATGCAATGCAATGAGCGGTAGCTCGAACATTTGTAAACAGGGGGGAGCATATTGTTTTTTGCTTTAAGCATTCCAATCATTCTCGGCAATGGACTGATTGCTTATGGATTGCAATTGTTTTCCAAAACACCAGTAAATAAAGGTTCAAAAAAGGCCGGTATATTTTTTGTACTCTCAGGTGCGTTGCTGTTTTTATTTGGCACAGGAGCCTTTTGTGCAGCAGCATCAAGTGAGTTCACCGTAAGACAGTTTTTCTATGGTATATGGTTTCTCGGTGGAAGCTGCATCATCTCGCTGGTTCACGCTATATTAAATTTAGGAAATGCAATAAAAAACAGGAATCTCAATCAACAATACCCTACAATTGTAAGTCAGGCGATAACAGGGATGATTTTAGGTGCTTCTGTTGTGTATTTTTATTTATCAAGCTTAAGCAACCAGTGGTAACATTAAAATAATATCTGTAAATGCACTGATAAATATAAGCAACCACCAGCATCTAAGGAACGATGTGATGAAATCCAAATGACGCACAGACGGTCACGTTTGTGTGTCTTTTTTATTTTGCCACACCCAGCCGATTGGCTGAGTTTTATATAGATGCGGCGTTAAGATGTTTTAGTGTTTCAATGCTAAAACACCTTAACGCTAAAACGCTAAAATGTTTTAGCGTCAAATTTTGAAAAGGAGGTTTTTCATGGTAAAAAAACGAACAAAAACCGTGTGCTTTTGGGTGGCTCTTTTCATGCTTCTGGCGGCGGTATTTCATGCCAATGTTTATGCCGCTGCACCGTCGTTAAGCACTGATGAGCAGTGGATTATTGGCTTGAGCCAAAACATGGAGTACATTACCGACCAAGCATATCAGGCGCATAACGGCGCACAGGCAAACAACCCGTACTGGACAAGCATTTCAGGCGGCACACGACCGGACGGCACAAAGTACGCAAACTTTCGCCTGGTGGAAGGGAACAAACTTGCGATTCTATCGGCATGGTGGGGACAAGATATTCATGTGCGCACCAAAGGCAGCAGCGGCGCCGGAACGGTTATCAAAATCCCGGAATATTCGCAGCTGAAAGAGCAGTATAAGCGTGCTATTCGCGTGTTTAATGCCTATTCGCCGGATACTGGCGACAGCTTTTATAGAGCTTATATTCGGAATATCTCTGACAATCAAGGGTATTTACAGGGGACGTCACAACCGATTAATGTGGACACATCATTTATCAATATTGTTTCTTTCAATAAAGCACCCAACTCGTATCTCACCGACGCCGAAGGCAACTACATCTATGACCTTGTGGCAATCGGTGCTTACACCAACCAAGAGCCTGACCTTTCGGGCGCGGCGGCGTGGGCACTGAAGGATTACATTCAAGAGGGCTACGGCTTTCTGATTGGTCATGACACACTTTATGGTTATGGGGGTGTAAACGAAGACCCGGACTACACGCCAGACCCCGCCGACACCAGCACACCGATGTATGAGCTGAACACGAACAACAACGGCCACTGGAATTTAAACTGGCTGATGGGCGTCAACCGCCTGTACACAGAAGCAAGTCCCTATGACGCGGCTTCCATGATTCTCAATATTGGCGACTGGAAAGACAAAAGCACGCTGTACGGCGATGGAAAGCTGGATTCTACATCATCCACCATTCGTGTAGCTGCCTCTACAGAAGGCAACCCACAAACGGATGTCAACGCGAGAACGCCTATTAACTATCCGTACAATTCTCGTGAAGATGGTACAGTTTTTACAGAAGGCATACAGTTCTTGGCAGGCTCTACACATACCAACCAGCAGATCGCCTACGGCAAGGTATGGTTTGAGTTTGCCACAAACACACGCAACGGCAAACTCGTCACCGACCGCAACGAAGGGCTTGTCGGTACAAACAACTTTTACCTGACCACAAATGGCAACTTCGGCATGATGCAGATTGGCCACAGCAAGGACAATCTCAACGCCGCCAAAACGGACGAGTGCCGCATCCTGGCCAATACCATTTTGTATTTATCCCAGCGCGAACCGTGTCAGGTGTGCCAAAGTCAGCAAGGCGGCAATCACACAGTACATTCCGTCATCCGTATTTCCTCGGCAGAGGAGCTGGCCAAAATCGGAAATGAAAAATATTGGTTTGAATATCCGATTGATGGGTGCTATGTACTGGTCAACGATATTACCCTTCCTGCTGATTGGCAGCCCATCAAAGGCTTCAAAGGCCATTTCAACGCGGACAGCCACACTGTCAGCGGCGATAAAGCCGTGTTTGAACAGTCGGGCTTGTTAGGCTTGAATCAAAACGGCTGGAACCTTGGAACCAATCAAGGTTATGGCTTGAATCAAATCAGCGCGGGGCAAAGCAACATCACCGGAACGGCGCGAATTGTCGGACACTTGAACCAGCTCTTTGGTACAGGCTCCAATGTGGATTATGACGGCTGGCGTGTGGTGGTAACCGGTTCGGACGGAAAGGAATACGACTGTGTAACCAACCGCGAAGGCAAGTATGTCATCAGCAATCTGCCTTGTACAGGTGCTGTGATGGTGGCGCACGTCTACGACCGCAGCGGACGCGATGTAACGGAATACGGCATGATTTACGGCATCGTGGCGCAGCGTGCTTGGAACAGTAACGAAACTGTGCCGTTAAAGCTGGCAAATGATATTGTACGACCTATTCCGAACCAAACCGTGTATGAAGAAGAAACTGCCACCTTTGTGGCCGGGCTGAACATCAGCAAGCTGCCGCAAAAAGCCGTCTGGCAATATCGCGGCGGCGAAGGCGATACATGGCGCAATGCGGCGGACAATCCTTATTTTGATTTAGAGATTACCCCGGTGCAGCTCATCGGCGGGCAAAACCCGCATGTGGAAACAGTTCTCACGATTCGCAATGCGCAGTTAACATTGGATAAAATTCAATTCCGCGTTGTCTTTACGGTGGACGGAAAGGAATATGACACCAACAGTGCGAAAACCGAGGGCTTCGCAGGGCTGCTGCGCGTGAAGGAGCGGCCATACAAGATAGAACCGCTTGCGGATGCAGCGGCATGGGAGGGGGAAACCGTTTCTTTTCAGGCGGCGTTTACCTATTATAAAAGCTTGAATGACAAGCTGACGGTGGAGTGGCAATTCCGCGGCAGCGAAAATAGCTCCTGGGAAAAAGTCGAAGGCTCTTTCATCGAAGGTTATCAGATTGCCAGCAGTGTGACGGCGTCGAACATGGCGTATGCAGGATATAAAAGCATTTCCACGCTTACGCTGCCTGCAAAGGGAGATTATCATGGTTATCAGTTCCGGGCAGTGTACAAATATGATGACAAGCGAAGAACCTTTACAACTGACAGCGTATCAACAGCGGGCAAAACCGGCAAATTAACCGTGCAGCCAAAGCTTTTGCGATGCAATGTAAACCCCAAAGGCTTGACACTTGAAACCAGCGGAAATATCATCGCCGGAACATATCAGTTTAGTGCAGAATTTGTCTATGTTGCCCCAAAACCTACGGCGCAGATCACATGGGAATACAAGAAAAACATCGTGGCGCAGTATACGGGCGTCGGTGGATTAAGTTACGCGAAAGTAGCTATTTCTGACCCAATTTCACTTGGAAACAACATGTATCAAGTGAAAACAACGCTGACACTGACCAACCCACCGATAGACATTGACACAGGCACAAATCACTTCTATTTCCGTGCGAAAGCTACCATGGATGGGCAAACAGCTTATTCCTCCAGCGCGGATATCTCGGTACATTACCGCATTGATATTCAGCCCGGAACGCCTAAAATCAGGATTTCCACGGATGGAACAAAAAAGATTTATACTTACCCGGAGCTGACAGTATTTGCACCGGAAGGTGTTCGCAATATGCAGGTATACTTTGATACCGGCAGCGCAGCCAATGCTGACACTCAGATGCAGTCGGCACGCGCTGACATTGGAACGCCAATGCCAGACTACAAGGGCTTTGTGTATAACAGCACAACGGCTCTTTCTGCCAACCAAATACGCGATTATCTAAGACAAGTTGAAATTATAGTCGGAACACAAAATGCCGGTGTGATTTGGAGCATTGCCAGCGAACGCTCGCCCGGTGACTTTGACCCTTATAGCGGCAAATATTACGAATACATCGCAGAAGCTGGAATCACATGGAAAACTGCATTTGAAAAGGCTCGCTGGCATTATAATCCTGTGCTGCAAGCACAGGGGCAATTGGCCACCATTCGCAATAGCGCCCAGGACGCACATGCAAAGCGTTTAGTCAACGGCAAAGTAGCATGGCTTGGAGGAACAAGCGACGCAGCTTACAATTATGGAGTTGGAGCATGGGGCTGGATCGACGGATCGGGAATTGGCTATCATACGATTCAAAATTTCAGCTTTCCCTATGTGCAAATGCGAGCGGATGGACTTTGGACAACAGCGCCCAATAACCAAAGCGCTACGGTAACAGTCACCGATATGATTCAATATGACGGCAGTTCACTTGGCGGATGGAATCTAACGCAAGGGCAGTTATTCCAGCTGCACCCTGAGCGTGAGGACAACCCTAACTATAACTATACCGGTATTGTGCTGCAATGCTTTGGGTTGATGTTGGAGCCTTCCCGAATCCAGCATTCGCTCAATTTGCAGGCAAATCATCAATACTGGGTATTCGGCAAAATTGGGGAGTTTGGCAACAGTAACGGCAACATGATTTTGGAAATTCCAGGATTTTTCCGTATTGAAAGCTACTGGAATGAGCTGTCTAGTACTGCTGAAGTGAATGGCGTTTATAACAATACGTTTGCGCAAAATACCTTTGCCATAGCACAGACAAATGGTGCAGGCCCGAACATCAACGGTTTGCATGGTCAGCTGTATCATTTGCAAGTGGTGGATTTAACGGCGTCGTTTGGTGCAGCCGGGGTAAATATCCCCGATGCTGAGTGGCTGCGAAATAATTTGGGCGTATTTAATGGCAGCAAGACAGTGGAGTTCACTTCCAACCAATCCAATGCAGACGGCTACTTAATAGAGTATGTCGTAAATGATAATCTCCCAAGCCACACGCCTAAATCTGCTCGTGCAACAGATACGCTGACCGGTTTAAAGCCGGAGGACGTTAGGCCGCCTGAGAACATTGTAAACGCGGAATATCGCACAAACACGGATGTGATTATCTCTTGCGGCATTACTGCAAAGGAATCAATCAATCCAGACAATCCGGCTTGGGTGAAATTTACGGTGAAGTCAACGGACGGCAGCACTACTACGCATACATTTTCGGATGTCTGCCTTCCGGCAGGCGCGACACAGCGGGCGTATGTTTCCTTCCATATTCCAGATACGCCGGGTGCAATGGTGGTGGATATTACCACATCAAGCAATATCACACCGGACGTAACTAAGATTCAGGCCAATGTGGTTGAGCTTGTGGAGAATACACCGCCAGACCCGAAGTTTACCGATTCAAACGAAGGTTTTACAGTCCCTTCTCTCCCCTCTTTTTCTTCAAGTACGCAGCATACATGGGTAACTTACAACGCTGTAAAAAATGGTGACGTATGGGAGTATCAAGAGGTAGAACATAAGGCTGGTTTGAACGCTGCACTGAATGTCCAGCCTGATGAGCGTGTACTGACGGCAAACGGAGATGAAATGAAATCGGGATACGGAGTGAATGTAAGCTTGCAGGCAAGACATGGAAATATTGCTGACGGAGATGTCATTGCACCGCAAACGGCTATTGCGTATTTCCCGGAGTTTCAATACGAGGGTTATTGGCGGATACTGGAGCGCGTCAGCAATGCAGGAACAAGCAGTATCTTCCAGTTCCAAGTCAATCCATATAGTCAAGCAGAGAACCGTGTGCATTTCACACCATTGTGGTATCCGGATAACAAGCCATACACCGTTTGGGTAACACTTCGTGATATGTGGACGCCGGTTGGTGAGTTAAAGCAAGCCTGCTCGGATGGAATTACCATCAACGGAAATGTTTACGATGATTGGTACATCCGAGAAGTAAAAGAATAGGCTCATACAGAAAGATTCAAATTATGAAAGGTGGTGATGCCATTGCTTGAGTGAATTCTCGTATGCCGTTTGAAGCCATTCACAAAAACAAAAAGAGATAAGGAGATTTTAAAATGATGAAACAATACGCAAATACGATTGAGAGAAAATTATTAAATGCGTTCTTCCGCGCAAAGCAAATGGCCTTCCGTACAAAGGAAGCTCTGGAAAATAATCAGGGAGATACCCACTTTGTAGCAATTCTGATCTCAATCGTTGTTGTGGTTGTCCTCAGTCTTGTTTACAAAGAGCAGATGAGCGAACTGTTTAATGGTATTTATACCAAGGTAAAAGCTCTTGTTGATAGCTTATTCTAAATATGTTTTTCCTCTGCTTTTTTTTCGTTTTGCTGTGTGCGGCAGTACAGGATGTCAAAACAAGGCTGATTTTACCGCGTTATCAAATACTTACCGGCGCATGCTTCTGGCTGAATCCATTATGGAATAAAACAGACTCTTTTATAGGCTTTCTCATATGTGGAGGAATTCTGATGGCAGCATGCTGTTTTTCCGAAAAAGGCTTTGGCGGCGGGGACATTAAGTTGTCCGCAGCAGCCGGCTTTGCGCTGGGAGGTATTGCAGCTATTTATGGGCTGATGCTGTCACTTGTGTTAGCCCTGCCGGAATCGTATTTTGCACACAAGAAAAAAAGAACCATTGCATTTGGACCGTATTTTGCTGCCGGATATTCTCTGGCAGCAATTCTTTTTTATCAAGGAGGATTATTTTGAAACTTCATATCAAGCAATTAACAAAAAACAGAGTTTTGCTTGCCGGTGTTTCCATTGCGCTTGCAGCAGGCATTTCCTTTGTCATTGTTCCGACATATCAAAAAAACAGCACGGAAACCGTAAAAGTTGTGAGCGCGTCACACAATGTGGCAAAGGGTGAAAAGCTTTCTTCGGACAATCTGAAGGAGGTGGAAATTCCCAAGAAATTTTTACCCGGTGGAGTGGTGTCAGCAATAGACGAAGCTGCTGGGGAGTATGCTGCGGTTGATTTAAAGTCAGGCGATTGGCTGACATATGAAAAATTATCGGAAACAACGGCTTTACAGGAGTGGTATTCAAAGCTGAACGCCGAGAATGTGGCAATTTCTGTCACTGTCAAGTCGCTTGCTGCCGGTGTATCGGCACAGCTGCAGCCCGGTGACATTATTTCTTTTGTTTCGTCGAACAGCGATACAGACACGGTGATTATGCCGCAGCTGCAATATCTTGAGGTTTTGGAAATCTCTACGGGAACAGCTGCCGCGTATCAGCAAGGAGAAGAAACAGATACTTCTGCATTGCCGGCAACTGTTACCGTGTTGGCGGCGCCGGAACAAGCGAGATTGCTTGCTGATCAAGAGCTTAACAGCAATCTCCATGCTGTGCTTGTAAGCCGAGCTAATAAACAGCAGGCAGAACAACTGCTTCAATTACAGAAAGAAATTTTGCAAAGTTCAGCTGGGCAAGAACAGTCCGAAGGAGAGATTCAGACACAGGAGGAAACCGATGGCTAAATTGATTTCAGTAGCAGGCGCACCGGGCAGCGGAAGCACCACCGTATCGATTCAGCTTGCCATGAAATGTGCCGAGCAGGGAGAAACGGTCTGCATCATTTTCTGCGATAACCGGTTACCGCCCAAAGCTTATGCCATGAAAAATCCAAAGGAAGATTCGCTGGGAAAAATTCTTGCAGCACAGGAAATCACGGACAGATTACTGCTCAATGCAATGGATGCCGTAAGTGATGATGTCGGTGTCCTTGGATATTGCGCTGCCGATCACCCTTACAGCTACCCGGAACCTACAGCAGCAAGTTGTCAAAGCTTTTTAAAAAAAGCTTCTCTGCTCGTAACCACATTGATTGTTGACATCGGCAGTGAAACACAGACAAAGCTTTCTGCTGCTGCATTTGAGCAAGCGGATGCAGTGATTGTCTGTGTAGACGGAAGTGTAAAAGCATCTTCTTGGAAGGTGCGGTTTCATCGACCGGAAAAATATATCACAGTACTCAATGACCTTGGCAAAAACTCGGCATTGGATGCAGACGTTTGTTTGCCCTATTCGGCAGACTTAGCGCAGCAAAACGAAGAACAAGCTGCGTTTCGTCTGTGCAGAGATAAACATTATCTGTCGGCACTGCGAAAACTGCATAAGGCGACAGATGTTAAGAAGAAAAAGCTGACGCTGATACGGTGAAAGGGTGATGAGCTGTGCAGTTAACCCAAAGTATTAAAGAAAATATCACGATTCTACACTGCGCTGAGATGCTGGGTTATCACCCGGTACAGCGCCGGGGCAATACGCTAAGCTGGACTCTGCAAGAGCATGACAGCCTTGTCATTACACTGGACTCGAATCAGCATCAACGGTTTATCTGGAATTCACAGCGGCTTTATGGTTCAGTGATTGACTTTTATATGGCAATGACCGGAGCTGACTTGCAAAAGACACTGCATGAGCTTGGCAACCTTTTAAAAAGCCGTTCCATATCAAGCTGGAATGTCGAACGCTCGGCAGAACGTAAAACGTATGAGCGAGTCGAAACCAATAAATCAGAGGGTTTGCAGCTGCCTGAAAAATCTCATAATGGATACCGCAGAGCATATGCTTACCTAATCAAAAGCAGAGGGCTGAATCCCAAGCTGGTGTCAGAGCTTTTTGAACAGAAAATGTTATATCAAGATGCACTGGGCAATGTAGTCTTTGTTGGAACATCACCACAAACAAATCATCCTGAGTATGCAAGTGTTCGGGGAACTCTTTCCGAGAGGGTGTTCCGAAAGGATGTTATGGGAAGCAAAAAGGAAATCGGCTTTCATTTTAATTTGTATCGAGAGCCGCCTCCCTCAAAACTATTTGTGTGTGAAGCACCCATTGATGCAATGTCGATTGCAAGCGCCCTGATGCACTATCGCGTAGGATTAGAGCCATACGGTTTTTTATCTCTGGGCGGAGTTTCACTGAACGCTCTTGAATATCACTTGAAGCATAGTCCTCAAATCAAAACCATTTATCTTTGCCAGGACAATGATGAAGCGGGCAATCAAAGCAGACAGGCTGCTGTGGATTACCTTGTGAAAAATGGTTTTGAAGGAAAAATTGTGGAAAAGCCCCCTATTTGCAAGGACTTTAATGAGGATTTGCTTCAAATCCATCAAAGCAGTATGCACACAGAACAAAAGACCATGCAGCCCGCTATTATACAAAACAAAGGAGAAATGTTACATGAATCCCAGCACATTCTTTAACTCGATGAAAGCAGAAGCATTTGAATGGATTAACGCCGGAGTAGACGGACTCGTCATTCCGGTCGGCGCGTTAATTTGCGGTGCCGTTTTTATCTTTTTGCTGATTAAATGCGTTGCCGAGTATCGCGCAGGACAGGGAGAAGATATCAAAAACAAAATTTTCCCCATGCTGTTATGCTTGATTATTGCAGGAGTTTTGCTTTCCAAAAATCTTTGGTGGGGTGCCTTTACCAGCGGGATCTAAGGAGTTGAAAGATGCAAAATTTAATCACACAAGCAACGGATTCATTTCTCTCATCATTTGTGATAAAGATCAAGGAAATGATGTTGGAGTTTTTGCTGAGTTTGATTGAAATGATCAATACACACTTGATGAATTTGTTTGAAACGCCGATTATTCGGGATTTTGTATCCATGGGGACAACGATAGGAAGATTTCTGTTTGCTGCAACACTTATCATTTTGCTGATTGATATTGTGGAGGAAGCTGGCAGTATGAAAAACGACCAGTTTAAGGCAATCGAATGGCCTACCATTTTCTTCAATATGGTAAAGGCGGTTGTGTTTATTGAAGCAGCACCGCAGCTTTCCATCATTGCACTGCGTATGATTTCAATTTCGGTTGGAGAGTTTGACCCTGCCCCTTATTTGAATGCAATTATCAATATGGACATCAACATGTTTGGTATGGCCATTGCAATTATTGCGGTCGGTGGATTTACATTACTTACGATACTGCGCTTTGGCGCGATTTTAATTCAGGCGTTTAGCGTTTTTTTGTATGTGCCGGATATCGTGCGCGGACACACCACATCAATGGGAACTTGGATTCGTCAAACAGTCGCCATCTTATTAACGTATTTTTTGCAATATGTTTTATTTTTCATGGGATTGGTGAGCTATTTCAACACGGAAACAATTACCGCGTATTTGCTTTGGCTGACAATGCTCTATGTATCTAAATATCTCGACAAGTTTGGGATGTCCTCTGGAATCAAGGGCGTTGTATCAAGCGGAGTAAGTGTTGCACAAAGCGCAAAAAGCGCAATGACTCTTTTGGGAGGATAATTAAAATATGAAAAAGGTAAAGTATCATGTTCCCCCAAAGCTGCAAAATAAACTTCTCCTATCCGGCCTTACAATTCCAGAAGTTGGGATTGCCTTTGTATTGGCATTGGTCGGTTTTTTCAGCACAAATCGTTTGAACGGTCTTTTTTGGCCGGGAATGTGGCTTTTGTTCACAGTGCGGATTTTTTCGAAAAGGAGCCTGTTTGAAATTTTAAAGCTGATGCTGTGTTATCACTTCATTTACCCGCAGCAATTTATTAGGAAAGGAAAAAAAGAATGAAACAATCAAATATCGAAAATTTGATTCAATTTGAACTGCTGGACAACTGTGTGTTGTCCGGCGGTTTTTACTTTCACCTCTTGAGATATTTTCCGCCGAATACGGACACAATGACGCCGGAAGAAATTGACAATGAGATTGACAAGTTGGCAGCACTGTTTAACTCTTTAGAACGTCCGGTGTCCATGTTTGCAACAGATAAAGTGGAGGACTTGACAGAAATTCGCAATTTTTACTTTACGCTTGACCCGAAGTTCGACCCCTATGTGAGCGAAATTGTATCTCAGATTGACAATACAAGCTCTGAGAGTACTTCCGTGCAGCGCGCTTTTTATTTTATTTTTTGCGATACGGAAGAAAAAACAGACCTTCTCAATGCTTTAATCGCAAAGGGATACCGGGTGGAATATCCAACGAAAAACGAGCTGGCAACCCTGATGAGAAATTACTTTCTGCGTGAATTTGTAAACTGTGACGTTTACACGCTGGAGCAGGAAATCTTAAAGGATGAAAAGCTCAGAAAAGCAATTGAAAAAAAGCCGCTCAAAATTCATAGTGAAGTGGAACGGCGTCTTGTCCCCCATCGTCTGGATTTTCTTGTTTATCATGCGATGCACAACAACATTCGCCGCCGCACCCTCATGGTGAATAATTTACCCAGCAGCATTCCTCAAGCAGCACTCATGAAGGTGGCAACCATGAAAAACACCTCTTTTATGCTGCGGATGACACCCATGAGCGGTACCAATATTCGTAATTTGACAAACGCACAGGCAAAACAAAAAGCTTGGAAGCGCGGCTCAAGGGAAGTGACTGACCAGCTGGAGGCGAATAGTGAGCAGGAGCAGCTACTGGAATTTTATAATAATATCACGCGGCAGAAGCTGGCGGTGTTTAATACTTCCATCTATATCGAATGCTACGGAAAAACAGAAGAAGAGGTCAACCAAGTGGCATCTGATGTCGTTGATGCACTGCTTTTGTCAGGAATCACAGTGGAAGCACTCGTACGAGAACAAAAGGAGGGGTTTCTTTCGGTGAACCCGTTGGGGAGAGATTTATTTCTTTCAGACTCTAACAATTTGCCTTCTACAACGGCAGCTGCTTTATATCCCTTCACTTACAGCAGCCGAATTGATTCAAAAGGAATGCTCTTGGGATCTTCTTTACAGGGCGGGCCGTTATTTTTGGATATTTTAACACGGCAATCCGGCCAGACAAACAGTAATTTTGCCATTGTGGGAACCGCCGGAATGGGAAAAAGCTATTTGATGAAGAAAATCATTACATTTTTGACGATGTTCGGTGTATCGTGTTTTACGCTTGACCCTGAAGACGAGTATATCGACCTATATAGGCGGCTGGGTGGAACTGTTTACAATTGCGTCGAAGGCGCTGCGCGGATCAATCCCTTGGAAGTACGCTGCCTGCGGCGTGCTGATGAAGATGAGGACGAAGATGCAAAAGATGATGTCTTGTTCTATTCGATGAAAGATAAGGCAATGTTTTTTCAGCACCTGTCGTGGCTGAAAGATTTCTTCTCTGTATTGTTTTCTGGTATCTCCCCTACGGAATTATCTGCTTTAATGATGCTGACGCAGGAGATGTACGCAGCACATGGGATTTCCGAAGGTACGGACTTTTCACAGCTGACGGAAAAGGACTACCCTACCTTTGGTGATTTGTATGAATTTATCGAGCAATATGATGTCGATTCAAGCCGTTTGGTGACAGAAAGTTTGATTGCCGGGTTGCTTTTAAGGCTGAGGGAATGTTACGACGGTGCAATGTCCATTTTGTTCAACGGGCATACAAACATCAAGAATGCCAATATGATTAACTTTTCTGTGGCTGCGCTTTTGGAAGGAAGTAAAGACCGCACACAGGCGGTTCTGTTTAATATTACAACGTGGATTTGGACGCAGGTAACGAAGCGGGAGCGCTCTATCGCTTTCAACATCGATGAGCTGTACCTATTCTTTGAAAATCTCACGATGGTCAAATATATTTCTTCCTTTGTGCGCCGAGCCAGAAAATACAACTCCCTCATCGGCATTGCAACTCAGCAGGTGGCGGATTGCCTAAGAGAGGATATTGCAATGTACACAGCGGCACTGTTCAACGTCAGCACCTATAAGTTTCTTTTTTATCCAGGTGAAATCGACCTTGACATGATGAAGGAAAAGCTCAAGCTTTCGGATGGCGAGATGCTGAATATTTCAAAGCCGCGAAAAAAGCATTGCCTAGTTTGTGCCGGTGACGAAAGATACTACATTAAGGTTGGGTCATTTCAATATGAAAATGAGCTGTTTGGTACAGCAGGTGGAAAATGACGGTTGCAGCAAAAATTATCTGGTTTTTAAGCCGCACTAAAAAAGGAAAGAAAATAATCGGCCTTGTGTTAGCGATCTGTGCGGGACTTCTCTTAATTCCTTTTATTTTTTTAGCGGCAGCAGGTTCGGTGTTCGTTTCAGCCGCGTTCGGTGATACTTTTTATTTCCCGATTGTCTATCACACAACGCCGTCGGAGCCGTATGACCCGAATAGGGTGATTGTACACGAATACGAAGAAACGGTTATGGTTCCCGTTTTAGATAAAAACGGAAAGCCCAAAAAGGACGAAGATGGCAATGTGATTATGAACGAGGAGATTCACAAATTTGAAGAAGAAATCGAAAGTCCGCATTTAGGGGTTGATTTTAATGTGTCGGAAGGCACTTACGTTTCTGCAAGCCGCAGCGGGACAGTGGTATCGGTTTACGAAAATGAGGCAGACGGAAAAACTGTTGTGATTGAACATCTCGACCACTGGCGAAGCATCTATAAGCATTTGAGCAGTGTTCGTGTTCAAAACGGCGAGGAAGTTCTAATGGGCTACCCAATCGGACAGGCGGGCATGACAGGCTCTTGCACACCGTATGATACGGATAAGACCTTTCATCTTCACTTTGAAATTATGCGGGATGACGGCAACTTGATTGACCCGATGAGTGTGCTTGAGGACTGGGGCGATTACTTAGACTTTGCAATAGAACAAATTAAGGAGGTAGCACAGGGAGAATGGAACGATTGGGGCGCAAGTGATGCACCGGCTTATATTGAATGGGACGGAGAAAACTTTTTATGGCCTGTGCAGGGTTATACGAGCTTATCTTCTGATTATGGATACCGTAATTTCGGTGGTGGAGAATTTCACAGAGGAATTGATATTCCGGCTCCGGCAGGAACACCGATTTATGCAGCGGCGGCAGGAGTAGTCAGTACAAAAGCACATTGGTCTTACGGAATCGCTGTAAAGGTATCCGTAGATGGGCGAATGACAAATATTTACGGACACATGATTGCTCGTGCAGAAGGGATTACAGACGGCGCTTCAGTCGTGGCCGGGCAGCTAATTGGTTATGTCGGCAGCACGGGAAATTCAACGGGAAATCATCTTCATTTTGAGGTAAATGTGGATGGACAGCCGGTTGACCCGAAGCAGTTTTTTTAGTCTTGCGAGCCTAGAATTGTGTAAGCAGAAAAAGCCGCGTGAATACAGGGGTTTTAGAGGATTTGTAAGCAAGAAACCACGCAGAAATGCGGGTTTGATAGTATTAAAAATTTTACCGTGTGAATTGCTTGCATTTTGTAAGCAAAAAAATCAAGCCGCACTGCGGCTTGATGTGACTGGTGCTTACATTTTGTAAGCACTCTTTATCCTGCATCACTCAAGAATTTATCAAAAATCACCCCCGAAGGGGAGTCTGTTCGATTCCCCTTTAGGGGCAACCTTTAAAAACGAAAAAATGAGCAGCACAGGAGGAATGTCTATGACAGTAAAGCCTTACTCATGGAGATTGAACGAGAAGATTGTTTCGGAGATTTACAACATTGCCGATGAATGCCATTCCAAAAGAACATTCATGATAGAAAAGGCTTTAGAACAGTACGTCGAATCTTACCGACTGCAAAAAAAGGCATCCTTACTCTCGCAGGAAGTGATCGATGTACAAAAAAGCCTTGTCGACTTGCTGGAGCATCGAATCAACAACCGAAGCAATCAGCTTTTAAGCTCCATGGCCATCCAACAATTCGTGCTTTGCAAGGTCATTGCAGAAAGTTTGGAAATCTCGCCCGACGCATTGGAGCTTTATCGCCGTCAGGCAGCAGAATTTTTGAAAGAAAACAACCGGGTGTTTTCTTTGAAGGAGATGATTTAGTGCCAAAGGTTTTTTTGAAGTCAAAGTTTTTAAAAACGCAAAAGCACGCCGCAAACTATCTTTGTTACTTAAACCGGCAAAGCCCCCTATTTTCGGGGGCAAAAGAGGTCGCTCTGAAAGATGCGCTGGCTGAAATTCAAAAAAGCGGCGCAATTTGCTGGAGTCACATTTTATCTTTGAAGCAGGAGGATGTGCAGCGGCTGGAAATTGACCGGCAATACATGAAAGCTTTGCTGGAATCTCAAAAAGATAGAATGGCAAAGGCATATCATATTTCACCGCAAAATCTGATCCTGTATGCAAGCTATCACAATGTTGGCCATCACCCGCACTTGCATTTTATCATGCAAAGCAAAAGTAAAAGTGAAGGCTATATTGTGCGCCGTGAGGGACAATCCATGAGCGAAGCAGGCGCTCCATCCAGAAATGCTTTGAAAAGCATTCTGGCCAATGCCATTTTTCGTGAGGATTTGCACGATTTAAAAGTAAGAAAATCAGACTTGCGCGAGGAATTTCAAAGGCAAATGAAATACCTCGTTGAAATCGGCAAAGCCAATCATCGTGTTCCACCCGATGCAGTGGAAAAAATGACAGCACTGAAGCGAGTGCTGCAACAAACTCAAGGCAAAAAGGTCTATGGTTTTTTGCCGGAAAGCACAAAGCGGCAAACGGATGACTTGCTGAAAATTCTCATTGAGCAGGATGCCGTGCTGAATGGATTGTATCAAGAATACCGCTCCCTGCATGAAGCAATGCTGAAGCAACTATACATAAAAAATCCGAATACACTTGCCCAAAAGATGGCGGAATGGGAGAATGATTTTTTTCATCCGCAAAAGGGTATGGATACCGGGCGTTACAACATCATCATTCGAAGTGCAGCAAATTTAGGGGAACGATACACAAAGAAACCAGATAGCCCTGTAAAACAGGAACAACAGTTTCCTCAAGCACAAAACGGACAGCACAACGCCATGAATGGTGCAGTCGAACAATACAAAAAAGAATATCACTATAAAACACAAGAGTCTGCGATGAAATCCATGATGTATCACATCGGGTATTCTTTGCGCGATGATGCAAGGAGGCTCTATAGCTGCGGAGGTTATGCGCCGCAGCAATCGAAAATCCGTGCCAAAAAAATTCAAAAACAAACTCAGGTGGATAACATCGAGCAGATTCAAGTAGGAGGACGCAGATAATGTACGCAATCGCCCGCTATTATATCACGGATTTTGCCATTTATCAGACGGTTACAGAGGAATATTTTTGCCTGCGCATGGAATGGGATATGTTCACGCCGGGAATTGCGGAAAAAACGGAGTTTTTGAAGCCGTTAAGTGATTTTCAGAAAAAAGAAGTGCGAGATTTGCGCACGCTGGAAAAGCAACTGATTTCACGCTTTCCCGACTGCGGAATGCAGATTGTGAGCCTTGCACAGTCGGATGTATTTCTATCAAGTAAAACACCCGGCTCAAATATTGTAAAGCTTTCAAAAGCAGAGCTTTTGCAGCTTTCGGAACAGCAGCTTAAAGAATTGGCGCAAATGAACATGAGTTCCCCGGTATTGCGCAGCGGATCGCTTGAGCATATTGATTATCTTGACTTTTTGCGGTTTATGGTTCGCTTTCAGCGGTTCAGCCTTGAAAATATCACCAGGCTTTATCGCTATCATCCAAGAGCCACTTTGCTGCATTCTTTTGCAGAGTGGAATCGCATGAATTTTGTGATTTCTCAGGATGCCAAAAAATATTCAGCCATACTTCCTATTCGCATTCAATGCAGCCTATTTGAACGCGATGGAGCAGCTGTTCCGTTGGAACATGCCGTGGAAAGTGAGCGTGCAGCAATTGCAGAACAAAAGCTTCCGGTCTTCAAAAAAGAGTATGATGCTTTGTTAGAAGTTTGGGATGAGTTTGATATTTGCAGAGTGCGTTCGCCGTTTGTGAGAACCTGTAATCCCCAGCTTTTCTTTGAAACAATTTCTAAGCTTGCAAAGGTGCAGGGATTTGAAGTTGTGAAAAACCCTGACATCTGCGAAAGCTATTATCAGCAGCGCACAAAAACTATTCATCTTCCTCAAGGCGGAAATGTGCTGATGTATGCAAAATGGATTTGCCGTGAATATGCCGCCGCGCTTGTGGAAGAAACGGCTGCGTTTTCGGGTAAAAAATTAAATGACCTGGCAGCGGAAAGCCTTGCTTGGATGATATGCTACCGATATGGCTTTGATACTTCTGCGGAATACCTTGTGCATTATTACAGGTATGTGGTTGGAGAAAAATTTCTGGAAGAATTAACCGTATATTTGTACAATGCATTTCTCTATATTCAAGAGAATATAGAAGAAACGCTTCTCTCCGATATTGAAGTGGAGCAAACCATTCGCAAGAATCTGTTGTCCAATGTGGAAAAGTTCAAAAACAGGAGAGCAGAGTAAAGATGAAAAGAAAAACGAAATACCGCTTGCTATTTCTTGTGATTCTCTCCTTGGTTTTACTGTTCTTTTTCGTAAAATACAGAAGTGAAAACT
>ERZ1643251.343-NODE-343-length-72884-cov-34.895413_pt1 | contig 72884 bp, 86 predicted proteins | sample MGYA00579261_ERZ1643251 | MGnify/ENA primary metagenome ERZ1643251 (study PRJEB29033, sample SAMEA4952267) | chicken gut metagenome | biome: Broiler Chicken; feature: Gastrointestinal Tract; material: Caecum | place: Ireland | collected 2018 | study: Broiler...
CCCTACTCCGCCGAGATGACCCGCCGCCACAACGACGCCAACATGCTGGCCATGGGCGGCGCTCTCATCGGCCCCAACATGGCAGACCGCATTGTGGACGTGTTCCTCAATACCGAGTTTGAGGGCGGCCGCCATGCGCGCCGTGTGGGTAAGATCATGGCCATTGAAAACGAGGCCTGATTTCCCCAAACCCATCAAAAAGAGGTGTGAGCTTGGCCCACACCTCTTTCTTTATTTCACCCTCATGATGTTCTCATACCGTGTTTTCGCCGACTGATGCCCGCCAAAATACCGCCGCCAGAGTTCCCGGCGTTCCTCCCAGGTTCTCGCCTGCTGTTGCAGTCCCTCCACATACTCCAACACCTTCCGGTGATACACCATCTCATAGGTGTGCCGGGCTTTTTCCGGTGTGATGTGGAATGCCCTGCCGATGGCCCGAAAGCTGGCTTTCTCCTCCTCCCGCATGGTGACCATGCGGGAAATCTCCTCTTCTCCCAGCTTCGCCGGACAGGGCGGTAGTTTCTCTAACATCTCCTGGGGTGTGCCCGGCTCCCCCGCCCGATATGCCTCCAAAATCTCCCCATAGGTCTTGTCCAGATACCCACAGGCATAGGGATAATTTTGATAGCATTCCATGGCTGTGGAAAACACGTTCCGCACCTGTGCGGTGTTCTCGTGGCCCAGGGCAATGGCTATGTGGCGAAGGTACAAGCGCACCTGTCGCACCTTCATTTTGGTGTACTGCTGCCGAACACGGGCAGGAGAAACACCCAATTGGCTGGCAATGGCGGTGAAACTCTGGTCTTGCTGCTCCCGGAGCAGCAAAATCTGATAGCCTGTTTTGTCCTCCTGCAAGGTGCTGTATGGTATATCTGTCATCGGCATATTACCGCCCTCCCGCAACGATTACCTGTAATACAGGTATTTATAATATCATATGCAAGTATTCTTTACAACACTCTGCGGTAGAATTTATTTGGGAGTGTGGTAATATGCTGCGATTAAAACAACTGCGTGAGGAACGGCATCTCAGCCAAGCGGGACTGGCTCTAAACCTCAATCTGTCTCAATCCACCGTCAGCGCCTACGAAGTGGGAGATCGGACCCCAGACTTGGAAACCCTCGTGGCGATTGCTCAATTTTTCGGCGTATCTCTGGACTATTTGGCTGGACGCACGGACCGAAAGCGTCAAATGATCCAGAGCGATTTGACCCCGGAGGAACTGGCACACCTGTACGCCTACCGCCAGTTGAATAGCCGCCAACAAGAGCGGGTGGAGGCTTATATGGATGGTCTGCGGGACAGAGGTTAATTTTTAACGCATAAAGGGGGAAGCAGGTGCTTCCTCCTTTTTCTCTTTCCCTGCCCCCGGGCCGGAGAGATTGACCGTCTAACCTCACAGTCTCAGGCTTGCCAGCCTGGTGGGGACGCTCCCCGCTGGGGGTTCCTTTCTGCTGCCAGAAAGGAACCAAAGACCACCAAAGGCGGGGCCTTCCCCCGCCTTGTGGAATCCACCCCGCGGTACTGGGTGGAGGGTGCGCCCTTCTCTTTTTGGCCCTGGACTAGTTCATGCCACATAGATGGTGATGTAATTCTACAGAGTATGCCTACTTCTCTGAAAGCAGGTACTTCTACCCCCAGGGCCTTACCTTGGTAAGCCGCTGTTCCCAGCGGTCGGTGGCCTGGCTTCCGGCGGCGGGAACGCCGCTTGGCCAGGGTAGGCCCGGATATGGAAACCACCCAGCCATAGGGCCAGCCGCCCAGGGTGGCCTGGTGTGGTGGCAGTACCAGGAGCCACAGCAAGGGTGACGGGCCGAACCTAGACTTGACGCAGGCCCAGCCTCGTACCCCAGGGAGGTCCTTAGGGGGGAACGCCCTAAGCGATTCTTTCCCCCATTTCTCATCGGGGAGAAATGGGGGCCCAGCGGAGCGTCCCCGGCGGGGGCGCTGGTCTGCGCCTGAGAAATCAGAGAACAGCATACCCACAGGGCATGCAAAAAGGCCGGTGTCCGAAGACACCGGCCTTTTGAAACCATATTGGGGCTGCTTCTTAGTACATGCCGCCCTTCAGGACCTCGTAATTTTCAGCATTTCAGAAAACGAACAGAAAAGTGAATTTTCGTAGAGTTTTCAAGGGTTTACGCCGCTTTTCCGCTGTCCAAAATTTGTTAGTACATTCTCCGAATGTTCACACAATTCTACGCAAATTCACGGCCTTTTGGCGTAAGTTGTGGCGTAAATTTTGTGCCCATATCAGAGGTTGGCCGCAACCTGTTCAAACGCCTTTTCGACGGACTCATAGTTGCTGTGGGTGTAGACATCCAAGGTGACGCTTGCGTTAGAGTGTCCCATGAGGTATTGCAGGCTTTTCACATCCAAACCGGCTTGCTGCGCGTTGGTGCAAAAGGTGTGCCGCAAAACATGGGGCGTTACTTTGGGGAGTGTGTTGCCAAATAGCTCGACATACTTTCTCTGCATGCCTCTCATGTAGTTCTGCAAGTGCATACCCACTTTGGGCTTTCCATCTTTGTCCAGAAAGACAAACCCGGTGTATCCGTCAACCAGCATTTCCACCTTGGGAGACCCCCTGTCACGCAGTACCCGACGGAACGCCATATACACGCTGTCCGTCATGGGAATACAGCGAATGCCGCTCTTTGTCTTGGGTTCCGTGATGAAGTACGGTTTTTCGGCAGTTCGGCAAAGTTGGTGCCTGACATAGATACAGCGCCTCTCAAAATCAATGTCTGGACGAGTGAGGCCATACAATTCACTGACCCGTAGGCCAGTTCCCAGCAGAATCACAATATCGTCATAGTAATTGTCGTTGCCGTAATCCCGGATGAACTGCAAATACTTTTTCTGCTGCTCTTTTGTCAGAGCGTCACGAACAAAAGCGTCATTCGGAACAACTTCGGCCAACTTAAATTTGAACGGGTTTTTGCGGATTATGTCATCATCCACAGCCATTTCAAAGGCTGGCCGGACAACGCTCTGCAACACACTGATGGTGTTCTGCTTGATCCCACTGTCATGCAGGTCCACGAACCAGCCTTTTGCGTCAGACAACTTCACTGTCCTGATCTTGAGCTGTCCAAATGGGGCGGCATGGACGCGGTTGACGGCGGAGCTATAAGCCCGCATGGAATTTTGTTTAAGTCCCCGTTTCAATTTGATGTAACGGTCCACTAATTCCGCAACTGTGATCTCTCCCGCTGCATAGTCCACACCGTCAGCCAAGTCCCGCTGAATATCGCTCTCTTTCTGGCGCAACTCGGCCAATGTCTTTGCATAGATGCAACGCCGCTTTTTATGAATGTCTGTATATCTGTAATCATAGGTGCCGTTTTTCCGCTGGCTTTCGCCGTCTTTCAGAACACGGCCCTTATTGTCTCTGCGCTTTTCACTCAAGACCTATCTCTCCTTCCTAAAAAAGCGCAGATAGGGTATGGTTAATTATACCACACCGAACCTGCGCTTTCCACTATATTGAGTAGGCCGCCTCTAAAAATTTTTCAAAGGCTTTTCGCTTAATCATGCGCTTGCTGCCATTCCAAAGGACAAAGGGGCAGTTGTCCTCATTGGTCATTTCTCGCAGTTTGTTGATGCCAATTCCAAAATAGGCGGCGGCCTCCTCCATGCTTAAATTTGCCTTTTCCCAAATGGGAACAACATCAGAACGGGCCATGTAGTTACCCCCGCTATTGCTATCATACTGTTTTTCTGGGTTTATGGGGTGAAGTGGAGCATGGCGGCGAGGAGCCTGCCTTGCATCTCGGTCTTCATCTGCGTGTCCACGCCGTATTCGGTGTGCCCGCCCTCATCGACGAAGGCGTGGGTGCACAGCCCGTCGATGGCGGAGTCGAAGTGTTCCAGCACCTCCTCGGCGGCAACGGGGTCCCCGTGGGTGGCGGCGACCACGGTTTCGTAGGTCATTGCCCGCACCTCCCTTCCAGCAGGCCGCGCAGGAGCCGCAGCGCGGCGTTCCGGCGGAACTGGACCGTGGACCGGGGGATGCCGAGATGGGTGCCGATCCTGCCGTCAGGCCATTCGGCGAAGTAATGGAGCAGGACGATGGCCTGTCCGTCCGCGTCCAAGGCCCGGATGGCGTCGGCCATGTCCGGATCGGCCACCGTCACGCCCACGCCGCCTACGTCGAACAGCGACTCGAAGCAGTGCCCGCAGGCGGGGCATGTGAGCCGGTTCAGCTCGCTCTCACGCATGTCGCAGAACAGGCGGACGCGCTTGGCCCGGCGCTCCTGCCTTCGGGCGATGTCCTTCCTCGCGTTGAGCAGGGACTTCCAGCAGTAGGTGCAGAACATCCGCACCGTGGCCTCCTGTTCCTCCTTGCTTTTTTCATAGTTTGCTATCATGGCAGTTTGCCTCCTTTCTATCTTTCATCGTAAGACACGAAAGGAAGGGGGCTGCCTGCCAAGAAAAGAGGCGGTAAACGGCGGTTTAGCGCCGGATTCAGTCTTTTTCCCGGATGCCCAGCCGTTCCTCCATGGAGCGGCGCATGAGCGCGGCCTTGGAGCGGCGGCGGGAGGCTCCGGTGAACTCGATGGGATAGCAGAGTTCGGTGATCCGGTCGAAGATGCGCTGCCATGGGCTTGAGGCGGATGGCTGGTAGATGTCCTTGAGGGGAATGTTGGTGGTGATGACCATGGGCTTGCCGGACCGGTAGCGCCCGTCGATGACGTTGTACACATGGCCCAGCATGTATTCGGTGCAGCGTTCCGCGCCAAGGTCCTCGATGAGCAGCAGGTCTCGATTCAGGATGCGGTCGAGATTGGCGCGGCGGTCCGCGAAGGAGGATTCCATCAGCGAGGCGATGCCCGCAATGTCGGTCTGGTAGGCGGAGAAGCCGAGGTCGATGACGGCGTTGGCGATGCAGGAGGCCATGAAGGTCTTGCCAGTGCCCACACCGCCCCACAGGAGCAGCCCGCCGGGATCGGACGGATCGAAGGTCTCCGCGTAGCGCTTGCACAGCTCCGACTGGCGCGGGGTGCGCCCGTCATCCGTGGCGAAGGTGCAGTCCCGGAGGAAGGGGCTGCCGTGGAAGCAGGCGTCCCGGAGCCGCTTGGCGCGGTCCGCCGCCTTCCTGAGCCGTTCCTGCTCCTCTCGCTCCCTCTGCTCCCGCAGATCGCATTCGCACAGGACTCGCACGATGCGCTCCTTCCCGCCGAACAGGTCCATAGCAGGCAGCCTCCGCTCCTTGGGCTGGCCGCAGCGCCCGCAGACCAGCAGGCCGGTTTCGTCCCGGTGGTCCTCCCCCGGCACAACATGCTGCTGTTTCTCCTCCATGTGATCCACTCCTTTCCAAGTCAGTAGAGGCCCGCGTCGAGCATGTCCTGCGCCACGCTGCGGTCCACCTTGTTGGCCTTCATGATCTGCTCCACCGTGGGCACCTCACGCCCAAGGTCGGGTGCTGGGGCCATGGATGGCGCTGGCAGCTCGTGCTTTGCCCATGTGCGGGCCATGCGCCGCCAGTCGTCCAGCGGCTTGCCTGTCTTCGTGGCCCAGCCGTGCCGCTCGAACCAGTCGAAGAACCGCTGCGGGTCGATGGGCAGGCGCTCCGCGTGGATGAAGGCCGTGACCTCCTCCAATGAGGGCCGTACCGCCCGTTTTGATGGGTGCCCATTCTTTTTGTCCCCAGCTGTAGCTGTAGATGTATTATCTATATCTATATCTAATTCTTCATCTTTACCGGGATTTTGGGCACCCTCCCGGAGGCCAGTGTTTCCAAGGGTTTCCGGGGTGCCCACAGGGGTGCCCGGTTGGGTGCCCATGGGCAGGGGTGGGCAGCCCATTTGGGCACCCAAGTGGGCACCTTTTTGGGCAGGGGTGGACACCCCTGTCTGGGCATCCCCGCCGTCGGGCAACGCCCGGCAGGTCTTGAGGTAGCGTTGGACGGAACTGCGGGGCACGCCCGTCTCACGCGCGATCTGCACCTGCGAGGCGTCCGGGTGCGCGGCAACGTATTCGTGGACCACCTGCTCCCGGCTTTTCTTTGGCTGGGCGGCTTCCAGCCGCTTGGCCTCCCTGCGGGCCTCAAGCCTGCGCAGACGCTCCTCGTCCACGATCCGGTCCCAGTCCGATATGACGTAGACGCCATCCACCGCCTCGATCATGCCGAGCTGTTCGTAGGTGCGCAGGGCGAGGCGCACGGTGGTGAGGGATTCGTTCACGATGCCCGCGATGATCTCCTCGTTCAACGGCATCTCGGATTCCTTGCGTCCAGTGCGCAGCACGAACCTGCCGCCGGTGTTCTGCCCGCCCACGAGGGCGACCAGCTTGAACCAAATGGCGATCATGGTGTTGGACTCCGGCATGGTCTCGATGACCTTCACACGGGGGTCATCGAAGAAATCGAGATGGAATTTCACCCATGTGAGCTTCATCGCGCGGCCCCTTCCGTCTCCGAAGGGACCGCACCGAACCGGTCCAGCACCGACAGGGCGTAGTGTGTGGCCTGCGGCGGGTTGTGGGTGATCCGGCACAGCTCCTCCTCGGTGAGCGTCCTGCCGTCCTCGCAGCGGAGGAGGTAGGCCCCATCCGCATCCATGTCCATCGCCCGGACGCGGAGGAACAGGAACCGTATCCACAGGCAGATGATCGTGTCCCCCGAGGGCATGGCCTCGATGACCTTCACGCGGGCGTCATCGAAGAAGTCCAACGGGAACCGGACGCAGTACTCCTCGTCCTTCATGTTCCGCTCCTTTCCTGCCATCACAACAGAATCCTGCATTGCTATTTTGCTATCATACTATATGGGGTGGATGGCAAGGCCCCGGAAACGACACGCCGGATGCCGTGACTCCTGCCAAAGGCCGGTGAACCACGGGGTAAACCGTTGTATGATGGAGGCGTCCTTTCTTTTGGATTGGGTTACCAACTCAAAAAGGATCGAAGCCCACCGATGCTTCCGCGCCGGTGGGCTTCGTCCCCCTCGTATTCAAGCTCAGTTCCACCCCTGCTGGGGCTGCCATGACTCCCCCTGCGGGGACCACGGCGTGTCCTGAGTTTCATTGTCATTGCCGTCAGCCGTCACGGAATCCGTGGTGGGGATGTCCGAACCGCCATCATTCGTGGCGGAAACCTCCGCCTCCGTCGGCCCGGCGGCGGGCGCATCCTCCTGCGGGGCGTCAACCTCCGCCTGCTGCGTCTCCTGCTTCGCCTCCGCGGCCTGCCCGCGACGGAATGTGAGCAGCGCATCGTGGGCCTCCTCGGGGGTACGCTCCGGGCCGACGAGCAGGGTCTGCATCTCCCCGGCGTGATCCAGCAGCCATTCCCGCAGCGCTTCGAGGTCGAGCCGGGTCCAGTCGCAGCCGGTCACCGTGAGCACGGTTTCGCCCAGCGTATGTGCGAGGTCGGTGCGCCATTCGCGGGCCTGCTTCTGCTCCCGCGCCAAAGCCTCCCTCTTGTCGAGCTTGGCCTGTTTGAGCTGTTCCTTCAGTTCGGCGATGTACTCTTCCAATTCGCCGCTGGACTTCATCTTCGTTGGCTTCATGGGCATGTCCTTTCGTGTAACGGTTATCGGTACCCATTTTGTCACAAGCCATGCACAGGCACCGCCAAACGGCGGTGTCCTTTGGATACCGGTGCCGGTAAAATGGAAACGGCGGAGTCACCGTTGCCACACGAAAGGAGACGGAAATGAGTGCATTCAACCCCGCAGGACTGGTAATAGAATACGGTCAACTGGATACTTTGCTGACGGACGGTCAGACGCCCGGCAGCCATGCGGATGACCTGTTCCTCAACATGCTCGACCAATACGATCAGGCGACCGGAAGCGACGGCTACTTCGACCACGACGGCATGGTGGACGAGCTGCTGGACGCCCTCAACCGGCGGCTGAACCCCATCGGACTGGAAGCAAGCCGCAGCGGCGTGGTGTACTGCAACGTGATGGGCGCTCCCGACCTGCACGAGGTGGTCGGCGCGGTGGAGGCGTTCATGGAACAGGACTGGGACCGCATCACCCAAAATCATGATGCCAGCAACCGCCCGGAGCTTCGGGACCTGTGGTACGACTACGCACCGCTCGAAGGCATCGACCAAAACGGTGTTCGGCACATCATAAGCCACGATCAGGTCACGCTTGACGAAACCGGCGGATTCACCGTGCATGACGACGACGGCAACGCCGTCACCTACGACTGGTACCGGTTCACCGTGGACGTATCCGATGATTTCAAGAATCCGGAGCATGTGCATTACGACTTCACACCCGAGGAGATGGCCGCGTTCGTCACTGGCGAGTTCGTGAATCCGGATCATGCAGCCCGTGAGGTCGCCGCCCGCAGCGTTCACCAGCATCCGGTTGATGTAGAGGTGTCCGCGTTTGTCACCGGAGAGTACGCATACCGCCTTTCCTATGACGAGGTGACGAACGGACTGTCCGAGGAGGAGAACCCCTACACGGGCCTGCCCGAGGCGGCTCCCACCGGTGAGGGGTTCCACACCATGGTCCGGCTTGAACGCTTCGATCCCGAATCATGGGAATGGGACGAGATCGACTCGGAAAGCGTGGACGGCCCGGATGCCGAGGCGTCCGCACCCTACGATGACGCCGAACGGCGCATCATCGCCCGCAACGGGCTTGAAGACCGGCGCATCGAGGTCGTAGCCCCATGGGGTTCCCACACCATCGAACCGGAGCCTTCTCCCGCCGTATCGGAGAAATCCGTGAGCCTCAACGCTGAGGCCAAGACCATGCGCGACGCCTCACAGGCCCTCGACGGCCATGACGCGGCGGCCAACGAACGACCGCTGGATCGATGAACGCTTCGGATTACGCCAACACCTCCGGCAGCTTCGGATGCCGGGGGTGCTTTGCAATCAAGGAAAGGAGTATGGATGACGCCTGCTGAGAACAAGGCCCTGCGGGAAAGCATGGGCCTGACCCTGAAATGGCTGGCGGAACGGTGGGGCGTGACGGTGCAGAGCGTGAAGCGCTGGGAGGGCAGCCGCACGCCGCCACCGCAGATCGCCAAGGACATGCTGGACCTCAAAAGGAAGTTCGACGCCGAGGTGCAGAGACTCGTGGAGAACGGTGGCGAGGTCGTGGAGGTGCCCCGGCGTGATCGGGACTGCACCGGCTCCGAGCAGTCCGCCGCATGGGCGCGGGCCGTGGCCCAGCGTGCCAAGGAACGGCGCGGCCTCACCATGGAGTTCCGGGACGCAATCAATGTGGGAAAACAGTAATACAGCAATCCGCGAAGAAAGCAGAATAGTTCAATAGTATCGACCGGAGCAACGGGTTCGCGTCGAGGCCGGGTTGCGTGGAGCAAACCCGACGGGAAAGCCCTCCGCGCTTCGCGCTCCGGTCTGCTTTCCCTCGGGACTGAATCGGGGCCGATCTTCCGTGGTGTGAACGGCAGGGGTGGTCAGGCAGTCGGTCATGCCTGCGGACACACACAGCTACCTCCCCACATTCCCATCTTCCTGTTATGATAGAATGATAGTAAACGGGAAAGGAGCGGAAACGATGGACCGACTGCGGAAATTTGAAAGCAGGATCAGGGATGCGCTTCAATCCCTCCGGGGGCGGATAGACCGTAGCCTGTTCGACGCCACGAAGGGCCTCGCCGCCAGTCAATACAGGATTCTGACCATGATCTCCTCGATACCGCCGGTGGCGATGTATCTGGTCCTCGGCGTATCCCTTGTGGCGTATCTGATTCTGGGATACGAATAAAGCAAAATGTCATTACATCTTGCTATCATGATAGCATTCCATAGATCGATAAGGAAAGGAACCAAGATGACGGACAAGAACGTGATCGGGGATACCGCCCCGGAGGGAGACATCCCCGAGGACAACGCCAAGGCTGCCGACGGTAGCGGCTGGAAGCAGTGGAGTCTGATAAAACGGTTCAGGTTCGTCTGGAACGGCAAATTCATCATGTCCGGCGCGGACGAGTGGAGGCACGCTGGCTGGCGGAGGCGGAGCTGGATTATCCTGAAGGCCACGGTGTATCTCGCGTTTCTCTATTCACGATCGGGGCCATCGTGGATGCGGTGGCGGCGATGCTCCTGTCTCTCTGGATGCTGCTGGCCTGATCCCATGGGCCATGCGGATTGGCCCGCAGCGTGGTATCATGGAATTGCAGTGCTCCTGCATATGGTTGATGTGATGAAGGCCCCCGGTTCGTCCGGGGGCCTTTCCGTATCTGCGACACGCCACTTCCGCCGTCTCACTATTATGCTACAATGATAGTATCCAACAAGGAAAGGACGTGGCAATGGAAACCCTCTACTTCGACGGCAAGCCGGTCAGCATCACCCTCACCGGCCTTGAGAAAAAGCTGGCACGGATCATCCTCGATCTCTCGGCGGGCGAGGACGGCTTCGAGCTGTACAACAACGATGTGGCATTGTTCGAGCAGGACCCCGGTGAGCCGGTCTTCGGCTGCAACTTCGAGCGCGTCGAACACATCGAGTGGAAGGATCGCAGGCAGCTCGGCGCTCTGCTCACCTCCCTCGAAAAGAAGCACGTCCTCTACGTGGAGGAGGACCCCCACGACGGCAATGGCATCTGGTACTGCCACAAGGTCCTGAAGGCGCTGGCAGCCTGAATCATCAACCGCCCGGCCCGCAGGGCCGGGCCTCCGAACAGCGAAGGAGAACGGCAATGTCGGATTATCTGGTCAGGGTGGCAATCACCGGGATCGTGGAGCACATCGCCCCCGGCTGCTGGGCCACGTCCATCACCTTCACCAAGAGCGTCATCGTGGAGCAGGAGCAGAGAAACAGCATCATCGGCCTGTGCGACATGCTCCGGCACATGAAGGAGAGCGCGGACCACACCGCCATCGGCACGCTCACCAACGCGGACGGATACCTGTTCGAGTTCGCCTGCGCCGATCCCGCCGTCATCGCCGACTGGTTCCGTCAGGCCGGGATCGACTGGCCCGGCGGCGAGTTTCCCTGCATCGCCGGTGACTCCGCCGTGCAGATCAGCGTCGGACGATACGGACGCTGCTGAAAAGTTCTTTCTATCCGCCTAAATATCGAACGGAGTATATCGACCGATTTGTATTGACAATTTCGTTCGATTTGTGTATAATGAAGATAATAAAGAACATACTGTACATCATGAAGGAGGCGCATATTGTGATCGTAACCGCAACCGAGTTCAAGACCAACCTCGGCAAATATCTGGAAATGGCTATGAAGCAGGATATATTCATTACCAAGAATGGCAAGAACATTGCCCGGCTCACCAGCCCTACCGTCAATAAGCTGGCGGTTCTGGACAGCCTCGTGGGGATTGTCCCTGCGGACTCCGCCATGGATGAGAAAACCATACGAGAGGAGCGGCTTGCCAGACAATGAGAATCCTGATCGACACAAACGTAATCTTGGACATCCTGCAAAAGCGGGAGCCATTCTTCGCAGATTCCTACCGGGCGCTGCGAAAGGCCATTGAAGGCGATGCCGAGTGCCTGATCTCCGCATCCGCCGCCACCGACATTTTCTATATGCTGCGCAAGGCTCTCGGCTCTGCACAGCAGGCTAAGGAGCAGATCGAACAGCTCGCCCAGCTTGTGAGTTTCGCCGATGTGCAGGGTATGGACATACACACGGCCCTCATGCGGGCCATGCCGGATTTTGAAGATGCGGTGGTGGATGCTGTGGCCGAGCGGAACGGGGCCAGCTACATCCTTACCCGCAACATCAAGGACTTTGCCGGTTCGGTGGTGCCAGCCATCCTTCCCGCCGATTTCCTGAACAAGTAAACGTACCGCCACTCAGAACGGGTGGCGGTATTTTTTCGCAACAGTAATCTGCTTTCTGTGATGAAGGCCCTCGGCGTTCGCCGGGGGCCTTTCCGTATCCGCGACACGCCACCACATCTGTCTTACTATCATGCTACAATGATAGTATTCAACAAGGATAGGGCACCGCCCAACAACCCTGACAAGGAGCAGAAATGATTAAGGAACAGGCCATCGATGCCCTCACCCTCGGCAACGTCAGCGTCACCGAGACCGATTACTGCGGCGGCAAGGTCGCGGTCATGGCCTCGGACGGCATCGACCATTGGTGCGATCTTTGCGGAAAGGTCGAGTATGCCTGCACGCACGACCACCAGTACGCCTACGACACGGATGCACGGCTCTATGGCACCGACGCCGAGACCGGGAAACGCCGCCAGCTCACTCCGGAGGAAGCTTACTGGTACATCTACGACGGCCAGTCCGATAGGTTCGGGAATGTAGGCGAGAACGCCAGAGCGCCGGAGGTGCGAATTGAGGGTGTAGTCCGAGGCACCCGTCGAGGAAAGGAATTGGAATTGCCGAAGAGCATGAGCAAATACGCCGACCGCATCGAGCAGATTTGGTCGGAAGGAGAGGACGGGTATTGGGTGGACTACAAGCCCGGTTGGTGCAGCGGAGCGCTTGGCACGCCCGACCTAGGTCACAGTCCGGCTCGGTGCGTCCACACGGAGCATGAGTGGTCGAAACGGGAACTGTGGGAGGCGGTCAGCGCGTCCGAACCGTGTGATTGTGAGGAATGCAAGAACAGGAAACGTGAGGAGAAGCGCTAAGTGCCGACCGCCCGGCCCTGCGGGATCGGGCACCCATTGAGGAAGGAGCAAAAATGAGTGGAATAGGAACCATGGTGGTCTCGGCGTTGGTGGAAAGCGCCGTTGCCGTCTCGCCCTTCGTCATCGGAGGGATGGTGGTGGTGGCCGCTGAGGCCGTCCGGCAAGCCCGCAGGTTCGGGACCCACGGCGCTTTGCACAGAGCGCTTTATGCCGTGTCGGACCCGGCGCAGGACCCACAATGGTAACGCATGGCGGAATGATCCATCTGTGTGGCGGGAATTGAGAACCGAATGCCCCGGTCTTCAGGCCGGGGCCATCCCTATGGAAGGAGGACATGATGGCGGTGATGGATGGCGAGGGCAGCGTGACGTGGATCACCGTGGCGTACGTAGGCGCGGAACGATGCTGGGAGGCCCACTGCGAGGGGCTGATGTTCCTGTACCCGGTGGACAGCTGCGCTTCCGCACCGACCGCCGCGCGGAAGGCGCTGCGGGAACGGTACCATTCCGAAGGGCTGCGCGTGAAGGTGGACCGGTTGGAATCCCATAAGCATCATGGGCGTGACCTGTGGGACTTCAAGGCGCGGTTCCATGTGCGCTGAGCTGTTGCTGGTGATTCTTTGACCCCGGCGGTTCGCCGGGGTCTTTCCGTATCCTCGACACGCGCCCGGCCCAGTCCTGCTACCTTGCTACAATGATAGTATTCCATAAAGAAAGGAACCAAGATGGACCGCTATCACGAATCGACCACCATAGTCTCCGAGGATGCCACCCAAAGGCTTGTGGACGAACACAAGGCCCGTGTGTGGAGGAATCCCCGCAACGGCGTCACCCGCTACTACCTCGGCCTCGACGCACTGAAGGACATCATCGGCCTCGACGTGAACTTCTACTACAGCGGCAACGTCCGCCGCTGCTCCTACATCGACGCCGAGGGCGAGATCGTGCGCGTCGCCAACTCCCGCGCCTACAACCGCTGGACCCAGACCTTCATCGAGAACGGCAGGGTCTACACAGAGTGGGCACCCTACGGCGAAGACATCGCAGAACTGATCGCCCGCAACATCGCCAAGACCGACACCGACGAACGGACGGAGGAAAACGAATGACTATCGCACTGATTAACCTTTTCTTAATCGGTTGCGCCATGATGTTCGCCGTACTGACGTATTTTACTATCCTCTGGTTGATGTGGAAAGGCGTCAGAGACGGCATGAAGAGGTGGAAAGAGATGACGGAGGAGGAACAGAACAACTTCGTCCGCTTGACCGGCTTCAAGGTGGTGGCGACGGTTCTTCTCTTGGAATTAAGCGGCATGGGCGTGTTCGCCCTTTTCAAGTTATGTCAAGAGGTCCTATAGCCCCAGCCTTGGCAGGATCGCCCCTCGTGGGCGTGCTGAGAATGGAGACACACATTCCTGTGTTGCTGCCTTGATAGCAAGATGTGAATGTGGTGTGCAGAACATGGAGAAGCCACTATTCTATCAAAATAGCTTGCTACACTGGTGGGTGTACGGCAAGGCGAAAGGAGTTCCCGATGGGTGTCGGTCATGAGCACGATGGCCTGTTCGGCATCATTGATATGTACGGCGAGGGCCTTGCCTTCTTCAAGGGCGGGGACGCCTACCCGTATGCGTCCGGCTTCTCCGATGCTGCGGAGGCGATGGGCTTTCGGATCGCGTGGAACCGCGAACAGGACAAGTCATTGCAAATCGAATCCGTCATCTGTGAGAAGCACGGGGTTGGTATGACAAAAGACGGCGATCTGATTCTCAGCGCCTTCCGTGCCCGGCTCGTCGATGTGGGAGGACGGTTTGGAAAAGGTCACTCCAATATATATGGTCTTGATGATTGCCGGATTCACGGCGGCCTTCTCCCCATCGTGGAGTTTTACGACATGGACGTGAACCGGGACCGTTATCCTGCCGGTGAGGTGGTGGCCGACTATTACGCGAATACACTCCTCCGGCCTGACGCAGGCGAAGGCGTCATTGACGTGGGCGGAGAACGCTCACGCGCTTGGACCGGCGAGGAGTTCAGTCGTGTGGTCGAGTGGCTGACATACCGGCTGGACCGGCTGGGCTATGACTGGCGTCCGCACCCCATGTATAGGGGCAGGAATTTTCGGGAGCCGGAAGACCGGTGACCATATATATAAGGAACAGGAGCAGATCATGAGCATCAACAGGGTGAGCATCGCCGGATATTTGACGCGGGATGCGGAGCTGCGCACCGTGAACGGGAACCTTGCCGTCCTCGGTTTCACGGTGGCGATCAACGAGAAGCGCAAGGATCGGGGGAGCGGACAGTATGTGGACGCGCCCGTGTTCGTCCGCTGTGCAGTGTTCGGGCAGCGGGCCGAGCATCTTGCCCAGTACATGACCAAGGGCACGAAGGTGATGATCGACGGCAGGCTGCACTACTCCTCCTACATGAAGGACGATGAGCAGCGCTCCTCTCTGAGCGTCGTCGTGGATCAGTTGGAGTTCGGGAACGTGAAGCCACGGGAGGAGAACGCCATGTCGCAGGAGCAGACGGCGGCACCGGCGTCCCCCGGTACCACCGATTCGGACTTCTACGATGAGGACGTGTGGGAGCAGACCGGATTATGCTGAGCTTCATCCTTCTTATCGCGTTCACCGTCGTCTGGTATGCGCTGCTGGTCTTCATCGCTTGGGCGGCGGGCGGTATCGTGGCCGCGATCATCGTGGCGCTGCTCATCCCCATCGTCCTGATCTTCTGTGTGGCGATGGGCAGGGCCGCCGAACTGGGCGATCGTCTTCAAATGAAATTCAAGAAAGGACACTGATTATTATGTATACGATTCTGTTGCTGAATCAGAAAGGCGGGGTCGGCAAGACGACCATCGCCGACGAGCTGGCGTTCGCGTTCGAGCGGCGCGGCATGACCGTGGCGTTCGTGTCCACCGATCCGCAGGGCGGCAACGTGCATGAGGTGTGCGACGACCCGGACTATGCGGAATCCTGCGATTTCCAGATCGTGGACACGGCGGGCGTGCTGAAGAACGGCATGGATGACTGGTGCCGCGCGGCAGACATGATCCTCGTGCCCATGCTGCCCAGCACCCGTGATGTGGAGCCGACCATGCGCACGTTGGAGATCGCCGCCGCGTCGAAGACGCAGGCGAAGACCTTCATCATCCTGAACTGTTTCTATGCGTTTGGTCGTTTGGACCGTGACCTTGTGGAGTATCTTGGCAGCGAGAACATTCCGGTGATGGCGAAGATTCCCCGCGCGGTCGCGTTGGCGCAGGCCGCTGCGGAGGGCAAGTCGGTGGCGGAGTACGCGCCGCGCAGCCATGCGGTCCCCGCATTTGAACTGTTGGCAGATGACATTCTGGCTGAAAAGGAGAAGCAACAATGACTAACGCATTCATGGCGTCCGCGAACAAGGCGAAGCGGGAGCAGCAGGACATCCAGACGCCTCGCGCGGACAGCGATGATCTGAGGGTCATCAACATCCGCATTCCGGCTGACCTTCATTACAAGGCGAACCTGCACAGGGTGCAGACCGGTGAGAGCGTCACCGCGCTCGTCCAGCGACTCCTGCGCGAGGAACTGGGATGATGGACGCCGGGTTCTGGCTCGGCGTCGCCACACCGTTCGCCGTGCTGATCCTGTTCGGTGTCACCCGCCTGCTGCTTCGCGCGATCTCGGCGCTGATGCGCCTGCTGAACCGGAAGGTCCACGACCGGTTCATGCGCAGGTACGTGTTCCATGAGGAGATCGATGCGGGCGGGAACGTGAACCATGAGCGGAACGCCCGTGAGCTGGCGGAGGTGTTCGCCGCCGCTCCGGGTTTCCGCAAGTTCGTGATTGGCCCATGGCAGATCGCCGTCTGCCGCGACTACCGGAGCGACAGGAAAAGGAAAACGCAATGAGCGTGAACGCTTACCAGCCGGTGCTGGACCCGGCGTCATCCGGGCGCATGTTCTGGTTCGACAAGCATGATACCCGCGTCCTGTTCGGGGACATCCGCGACGAGAGCTGGGAGCTGTGCGACGGACGCCGGTTCGACGTGAAGCCGGACATGGAGATGGACTACCGGGACTTGCCGTTCCCCGATGGCACGTTCCGCATGGTCGTCCTCGATCCTCCCCACCTTCGTCACGTCGGGGAGAACGCCTACATGGCGAAGAAATACGGTGCCTTGGACCCGGAGACGTGGCAGGAGGATTTGCGCCTCATGTTCCGTGAATGCTTCCGTGTGCTGAAACCATACGGGGTGCTGATCTTCAAGTGGAACGAGGTGCAGATTTCACTGTCCAAGATTCTGAAGTTGTGTGAGGAGAAACCGCTGTTTGGGAACAAGCAACCCAAGCAGACCGGCACGCACTGGATCGTGTTCATGAAACCGGGAACGGAGGAACAATGAGCGTCAACGAAGATGACGGCATTCATGCTGCGGAGCCTATTGTCTCCGAGGATACGTGGACGGTCGAGGATTGCACAATCGAGGGTTACAATGCCGGGTTCGATCTCAGGCCGACCGGAAACGGCAAGACCGCGTGGCTGACGGGAGGTTTTGATGATGAGTATGGACGGGTGTATGGAGTGTTCCTCACGGCTGATGAACTCCGTGGACTCGCCAAGGTCGCGTTGAATATAGCCGACAGTCTTGAAAGTGAGAAATAATCATGAGCATCAGCAAACAGGAAGCGGAACGCTGCTACCCTACACAATATTGGAATGGGAAAAGCTGGCCGTTGAAACTCCTGCCCCTCACCACAGACGAGCTGCAACTGGCATACCAGTCCGGGCGCGAGGCCGAACCCTGCAAGGAACAGGTCGAGGCCGTGGCGAGAACACTCGCTGTGGTGAACGTCTATACCGCCGAAGATGGCTACTGCTATCTGAGCAGCCTTGATAAGGCTCTGGCCGAGGGCGAGGAGCATTGGTCGTACATATCCGGTGACCAACGCGATGCGCTGATGGAGGTTGCGAAGAGACTGCTGGACGTCGCGAGGAAAGCAGTGATGTGACATGCCGAATGATTACGAGGTCAACGTCATCATCACGGAACATCCTGAGTACTGGGCGTGGAAGGTGGAATGTCTCGGTCAGTTCGTCGCGTCCGGCTCCGCCGTCAGTCTCGAACGCGCTCTGCGGATCGCACGGCAATACAGCAGAGAGGACGGCTATGAGTTCGGACGGGTGAAGCTCATCGGCAAACACGAGGAGCAGTGCATGGTGCACTACCTGTACGGGGCCAATCTCAATATTCATTGATGACGCTGGTGACCGAGGAAAGGAAAGAAAATGCGATGTGTTAGTCTGAGGGGTTTCAATCTATACTGGATCAGTTTTCTGCTGAAGATATATTACATTTTTCCCTCACTTTGTATGTGTGGCATATTCTTTGCAACTATTATGCAATCGCGTTTAATTAAGGGCCTAATTAAGGGGTTGACGGGTTTCAACTCCAATATTCCGAGTCCCTTCTATGTGCTGTTCAATCTTTACAATGCACTTTCCTCGCCCGGCACGCCAGAGTTCTATATCGCATGTATATGGACGAGCATGGCTGTATGGCTCATTTTTTCCTTTTTGTGTGAGAACGATTTGGAAGAATGGGCAAAGAAACATTTCTGCCAATGGCTTGAGGAGCAATTCGGAATCACCAGTCTGAAGATCGTCTATAGCAGGGACACGGTGTTCAACCTTCCACCTTACGGATTGAGCAAAGCGATATGGACCTCCCCGGATGGAAGGCGGATAAAAGGGACGCTGGTCAGGAATGGACACCAGATACATCTTGAATCCGACAAGGCCGTGATTGTGGAACGCACGATGTTACGGCTGTAACATGCCAACCTCTTTGTCCTGCTACTTTGCTACAATGATAGTATCGTTCATGAAATCAGAATCGGAGGAGCTATGAACATCGCGGACAAAGTGAATACTGTGCTGGATTTGAGCGGATACGATGCGTTTCCGGGTTCATCACTACCGCTGTGGCTGCTTGTGGGCGTGCCGCTGGGCTTAGTAGTGATCGGAATGTTAGGGATGCTGGAGGGCTTCGTGTTCCTCAGTCGCAATAGACCTGGTTCCCGGTCGTACAGAATCTGGAAGAGGATTATGATTGGCGGCATCGGAGCGATGTTTCTAGGTGTTATCCTGTCGCTCGCCTCCACCGTCGCACACGACAACACACCCTCATTCTCCGACTATGTGAATAAGGCATACGGGTTCGAGTCCAGCAACCTGCCCGATGGGAAGCCCGAAGACGGGTGCCTGTCGGTTACGTGGGAGAAGGACGGAGAAATCCACTCCGGCACACTAAACTTGCTCGACAACAAAATCAGCATCAAGGAGTTCGGCGGGGACTACTTGGAAGTCACGGAACAGGCATTGCAAGAGAATGGAGAATGAATCATGGGCATCGCACAGCAGGAAGCCAACCAGCTCTATCCCGACGAACCATTCAGCAGTTACTGTATGATCGTGGACGACAAGAGCGATGACCGCGACATTTACGTTGCAGGTCGCACCGCCGACCCGTGCAAGGAGCAGGTGGAGGCTGGTGCCATCGCCCTATTCGAGAAACAAACCAATTTCTCCAAAGGCGCGGATCATACGGAGGAAGATGTTCGGGATGCTTGGATGCACATGCCGGAAATCAATCAGGTGAGATTCCGAGAACTGGCGTTGGCGGTCCTTGATGCTGCGCGGAAGGCGGTTATGTAATCATGTCGTATCGCGTCGTGAATCTGTATGAGGTCTGGTGTGATGGCGTGATCCGTCCGGGAACCGACGATGTGTTACCTTGTGATGCCGAATCATCTGACGAGCTGGTGTGGGACGAGGAAACCGCTGATGAGAATGCCGTGGACAATGGATGGCAGTTAATCTTCGATGCGACCGGCAGCACACGTCATTATTGTCCGGATCATATTCACGCGACATGCACGGGTTGTGGGCATGTGGAGGTCGGCAACATTGATGAACTGCAACGGTGCGGCTGGCAGGACGCTAAATATGACTACGCGCTCTGTCCGCAATGTGCGGCACGGAAGGCGGTCATGTGACATGCCGAACGATTACGATGCCACCGTAACGGTCACGCACAACACCACGTACTGGTCATGGAAAGTCGAATACCCCGGATTGAGTATCGCATCCGGTCACGCCGTCAGCCTCGAACGCGCGTTGCAGGACGCGCAGATGTACGGTTCTGAAAACGGGTATGAAATCGGGAGATGGTGTTTCGTGGACGAGGACGGGGATCACCTTATTTACGGAGCCGATCACAAGCACAGCATCAACGCCGAGCGCCTCATGTCTTCGTTTTGGGACCTGTGGGTGCTGGTTGCGTTGTGTCTCCTTGTGATTCAACTCGGCTACATCATCTTCTTCTGATACGAATGGAGTGTGTGTGGAATGAGTGTGACCATACATCCAAGCACGTCCCCGTGCGGCAACGAGCCGGAGAAACTGCGGGAGCGGCTTGACGAGATTCAGCTTTGCGAAACATTCAATGCCGAGTTTTCTTCCGGCATCGAAAGCCCGAGACGCACGCGGCTTCTGGAAAGATTGCGCACCGCGCTTCCCGCGATGCGGGATTGCCTGCTCGATCTAAAGGCGGTGGTGGAAGGCGAACGCTCCCGTTACGATCAGGCCGTCGAACGGATGCTGGCGCAGCATCCCGAATTGACGCCCACGACTAACGATGTGTGGGATCAGATAGACCCGGCCACCGCCGGTATCTGGGACTGCTGCGATGCGCTCACCTATGAAGGCTCCCGCGAATGCGGATGCTGCGGACATCGGAGCATCCGAACCTCCTCCCTTGAGGACGTGGCGGGAATCATGGAAGAACTCATTCGCCTGCTGGAACCGGAGGAGTGACGGACGTGGGTTGGCTTCTCCCTATCATCGGCATCATTGCCATGCTGTTTCTCATCGCCTCCATGTTCATGGATGACCACCACGACTTCATCCCTCTACTCATCGCCGCCGTGATTCTGGTGCCCTGTGGCCTTCTCACTTTGAGTTGACGCCGGAATCGGAGGCCGGATGCCGAAGCATCCGGCCCCATCGTTTTCGTATTCTGCTTTGCACGATGATGTGCGGTGCCGTTGAAGAAATCTGACCTATGTGGTCTTTGTTCAATGACTTTATTGTGGCTCTGTGAAATGAGTCTGTCCGGGGCGGCGGCACCCCGGACAGACGGCCTCCCTGCGCTGGCGCTCCGGGAGGCCCCGCGCCGAAGGCACGAATGGAGGGTGGCGGCACCCTCAATTCGCACCTCCGGCGCTCTCGCAAAACCTACAGCTTTGCTCACTTGCAAGATGTACGAAGCGTACGTACAATTGCGGTATGACCGCAATTGATACTTCGCTTCGATCTTGCTTCCGTTCGGCCTTAGTGACCTGCCGGAAGGGTTCGGAACCCAAACTGGGGTTCCTCATTTTGGAAAAGCGGCGGCGCTTTTCCGGATGTTTAGACGGTGGCGGCACCGTCATATTCCTTTCTGGCTTCTGCCCATCGGAAAGGAGGGCGTGACAGAAAATGGACAGCAGGACCAAGCGTTTCGAGCTTCGCCTGAACGCGCATGAGAAGGAAGTGCTCAAGGAGAGGGCCGCGAAGGCCGGGGTGTCCGTATCCGATCTGGTGCGGCTGGCCCTCGTCTATTCGGATCGCCTGACGGTTCGGACCATCGACATCTCGCCGCTGCGTGACCTGTGCTATGAGCTGACCAAGCAGGGCACGAACCTCAACCAGTTCATGCGATTCCTGAACACCTACGGCGGGGATGCGTACAACCGGGTTGCCGCGAAACAGCTCATTGAGAATATTGGCGATATGATTTTGCGCATCGGCGACGCCATGGCCGCGTTCGAGCGGGAGGCGGAACGCGGCGGTATCCTCATCGTCCACCCGCCGGAGGATGAAGATGATCTCTGATTTTTGAAAAGGTGGTGCTGTGGAATGACGGTCATCAAACAGCAGAGTGTGACAGAGAGCAGTCACCAGAAGCATCTGCGCGACTACATCAACAACGATAAAAAAGTTCTTCTCCGTGATGAGCAGAACATGGCCGGATGCCATGATCTGAAGCAGTGGGCGTCCTTCATGTCGCGCACCCGTGACCGGTACGGTCACAACAAGTCCGCACGGAAAAGCAGGGATAAGGAGACCGGCGAGGTCATCGAGGCAAAGAACACGATCCTCTATCATCAGGTGTTGGCGTTCCTTCCTGACGAGTGCGATGTGAACGGCGGTAGGCTCACGCCCGAGGACTGCATGAGGTTCGCCAAGGAGTACGCCAGCCGGTATTACCCGAACCAGCAGATCGTGTTCGCCCTGCACAAGGAGCACTGTAAGGAGGACCATACCTACCGGTACGCGATCCACATGGTCATCAACCGCTCCAACATCGTGACGGGGAAACGTCTCGCCGAGGGCACCGGTGCGCAGGCGAAACGCAATCGGGCGAACCGTGTGCGCACCATGGATAAGGAGTGGGGATTGCAGCAGGTCGAGGAGGGCGTGCAAAATTCCAAGGTCCATGCGAAGCAGCCGTCGAAGATCGAGAAGGAGATCGAGTCGCGCGGCGTCCGTTCGTATAAGACGAATCTGCGGGAGCTGTGCCGGATCGCGGCGCAGCGTGCAGCGAATCTTGTTGAGTATCGGGAATTGTTGGAGGGCTGGGGAGTGGACACCCAGTTCCGCAGGGGCCGGATGTATGTCACCGACACGGACAACGCCCGCTACTCGTTCTCGGTGACAAAGCTGGACGCCTCGCTGAACCCGGAGGGATTGGAGCGTGCGTTCCGGAACAACACTGCGGGCAGCAGCGCGAACGGGACGGATCGTGTTGAAACACTCCGCGCCGAATATCTGTCCGGCATCAGGGACGCCTATCTGGCGTACCGCCGTCAGGCGCAGAGCATGGAGGGAACCACACTCTCGATGTTCCCGAAGCTCAAACTGCATCGTCCACCCGAGGAGATTGCCGGGGACCCGGAGGTGCGGCGCACCATCCTCGCCTACTGGCGCGGTGCGGACGAGCTGCGTGTGAAACTCGCCTCCGATGTACCCTATGCCCGCAGGCAGGAGAAGCATGGTGAAACAACGTCGGCTACAACGAGTGCGGGACGTTCCATCCCACGCGAGACGCATGACAGGAAGCAGGAACGGTGACACGCCCACCAAGGATAGATTGATAGTATGATACAATGATAGTGTACGCGGAGAAAGGAGAATGCCGCGATGGCGAAGGATTTTGAGCAAGTGGAGGCCGAAGCGAAAACTGGCGGGAACGTCACGCTCGATGCCGAAGCCCAGCAATCCCGTGAAGCCGGGAAGCAACTGGCGGAGGAAGGTAACGGGAACAGTGATCTGCTGGCGGCGGCCCGGTCAATGGAGCAGGTGGCGAGAAAGCAGAAGAACCTGACCATCGAACTGAGGCAGACCACCAAGGCGGTCGCCGACGCGCTGAAGGAGATCGAGGCCATCCGCAGCAGCCTCCATGACATCACCAGTCAGGCGCAGCAGGCAGCGTTGAACGGCGTCACCGCTGCGCAAGAGAAGGCGCAGGAGGAGACCATCAAGCGATTGGATGAGGTGTCGAAGAAGAACATCGAGTACATCGATGCTCTCACGCAGGAGTCCAAGCGCCGCATCGAGCGGCTGAAGATGGTCACACTCCCGGACCGCCTGTTCAACTTCGGGAAGTGGACGGCCCTCTTCCTCATCCTCATCATCCTGTGCCACATCGTGTGGACCATGATGATGGGATGAGCAAAATCAGAAAGTCGATCCTACAAGGGAAAGGAACCCATAATGGAAAAGAACGAGATGGATCGGGTCAAGCAGCGGTACACCGAGCTTGCCAACGCGCTTGGCGAATTGAGTGGACTGTTGGACTCGCTCAAGAAAACGATCCACAAGTTGGAAGGACTTGCCGCGCTCATCGATTTGCAGATCGACGCGGTGAATCCGAAGCGTGACGGAAACGCCATGGGACTTCTGCCCGGCACTTCCGAAACTGCGGAGCTGTCATCGGATGAACAGACAGCGGAACGGACGGAGGAGCAGCAATGACATATGAACAAGCGTCGTATACCTTCTTCAGTATCAGTATTGTGATAGGGATGGTCTTAGTTATGTATAGCTATACTGATAGGTGCAGGAAAGAGCGCAAAACGCTCTTCACCTTTCTTGGATGTCTGATAATCGTCACAACAGTTTTCATCACGTTATTGGCTACGGGCACCATCTCCCTGCCCTCGCTATTGGAACAGTTGTTAGATTGATAGGAGTGTAAGAATGAACGGACTAGACCTGACCTCGTGGATCGAGAAGGCATCGACGGTGGGGATGATTCAGACGGTCTGCGCCGTCGCAGCCCTCATCTCGGGCGGACTTTGCTTCTTCGTATTTGTCACATCATTCGGCAGTGAACCATCTAAGCTGAAAAGAATCTCCTTCGCCTTTTCTCTGGCAGTTTTCGGTCTGTCCTTGATCTGTGGGACACCCACAGGTATCTACCATAGAACCGAACTGTCGGAGACACAGTTCAACCGGTACGTGGCTGATGGGTACGGTCTTGCCGAACTCGACTGTACCCTGCCCGACGATTATCTCGAAGGTATGGATGACTTCACAACATGCACCGCCGTTCCCGAGAACGCCGACATGATGGTAAAAACCAAAGTCACCCGTAATCTCAACTTCATCATCCTCGACAGCCGTGCCTACCTGTACGACGAGAACGGGAAACTCATGGAGGTCAAGCAATGAGTCTGAAGGTCATCACCTGCTACGCGCTGGAATGCGACTGGTGTGGACGCCGCATTCCCGACCGGGAAAGCGAGTTCGTCGGCTGGGACACGGTGGACGGCATCAACGCGGAACTACAGGATCAGTACGAGCGGTGGGGCGTCACCGAGGATGGACGCCACTGCTGCACCGATTGCCTCACCGTCACCGGCGACGATCGGTATGTGACGCCGGATGGGACGGCGGCCACGCTGTTGAACGGAATCCACATCACGGAAAGGACGTGATCGAAATGGCTGGGGTAATCGAGGTGACGGATTTTGAAGTCACCGCGGAGCGGAAGGAAGCTGGTGAAACGCGGTCATCCGTTTTCGCACGGATCGACATTGTGGTGACGGTGTTGTTCACCCTGTCCATGCTGATCTCCGCTCTCATGGTTCTAAGCGTGATGGTGGCGATCACACTGGAAGCAGTGGGCATCGTCTCCCTTCCCTCGCAATTGAATGTGATCCCGATAAAGGCGATGGCACTGTGGATGGGTGCGGCTGGCCTTGTGTGGATTGTGAAAATGGTGTGGCAACGGTGTCCGGAGACACCGCGTCTTGTTCAGGGGATTTGGGCTGCGGCAGCCGTGGCGTTCGCGGTGCTGAGCCTCATCTGCGGCTATGGGTTCCTGAAAGAGAATTGGCGAGTATTCTTCCCATGGAAGCCGGTCTCGATGCAGTGGGAGGTCACCAACATTGATTCCGTCAGGCCGCTGCTTGATGAATACGGTGAGTTCCAAATCGGCATGGATGGCACCGTGGAGGCCAAACTGTCCAAACATTGTCCGGCTGGTTCCGATCCCATCCAAGTGGGCAGGCTGCCGGAGAGTGAGGCGTGGAGGAAACAGTTCACACTCGATCCAAACGCGCTGATGGAGTACGGCAACCGCTGCCACGTGTACAGCTTCATCCTCAGCTTCGACGGCACCACGGCGACGTTGTACAGCACGGATAGTCAATAAATCCATCCAAAGGAAAGGAACGATGATGGAAGAGGAAAACAATAGGATTGTCGAAACCCTGCTCGGGCTGTCCGGTGCATCGGACGAACACATGGAGGAGGTGCTGTCCGCCATTCCGCTCTTCACCGAACGGAACATGCTCAGCGAATGGGACGGCCTGCCGGTGAAGAGCAGGCTCCCTCCGGAAGTGGAGGCCGGGTTCAAGACCCGCAACCAGTGGGAGGAACAGGACTTATATCCGAAAGATGATGCGCGGCCAGTTCGTATGCACCCCTCATCGCGTGCCAAGCGCACCTTTGATTACTACTGTGTGTCCGACATCGAAGAAGTACAGCAGACGGAGGAGGAACAGGTTCGTATGACCATCCGCGTCGATGCCGAGGTCAAGAGAAATCTGCAACGGCAGGCGAAGGAACTGGACATGTCCGTATCTGAATACATCGCCCTGCTCGTGATGCACCCCTGCAACGAGGACGGCGAAACGGAGTGACGGAAATTGAAAGGCCCCGGAGGGATTCTTCCCCACGGGGCTTTTGCTATATCATCGCTGCGGATTTTAGGAGATGAGGCGCGTCCGACCATGCGCTTTTCCATGCGTCTTTTCTAGTGCGTCATCGTCCAAATCAAAACAAATTCTTTTCGGCTGTTTTCTATCACGTGCTCGCCTATTCAGCGCAAATGAGGTAAGGACGGTGGCGGCGAAGCAGTTGCAGATAATCCTCTCCATTCGGTCTTTCATCCTCATAGGTGGTCCAGCTCTTCACGTTCTCCATCACCCACTTCTGCTCGCACAGGCAGCACAACGCCACTGGCTGCGCCGAATGGTTCGACTGAACATCCTTCGCCTGCCACGAACCGCGACCAATACGCACGTTGCCGAACGATTCCGCGATCTTTCCCACATGATCGTAGAGCGCATCCAGACTGTACCCATGACGTGCCGCCTTGGCTTCATCGAATACAATGGTGAAACTCCACGGTTTTCTCTGTATCTTATTCACATTTATCGCCCCGTTCTTGTCAATCGTTCTTCCTCCATCCATACTGAACATAATAGCGCCTGACCCACGCATCATTCTCCTCGCTGACGCTTCTCGCCGCAGCCTGCACCTCGTCAAGGTAGCAGTCCAGATTCAGCTTTTCGTCACGTTCCCATGCCGCGAGAAGTTCATTGATGGCATATTCAAGATCGGGCGGAACCTTGAACGGCAGTTGTTCAGGCCGCAGGATTCCAGATGTATCCATACTCTTCCACCTCCCTATACGCTCTTCCCCCAAGGATATGGCAGGATGGAGCGTCAACGATAACCGGCACCGTCAGAACAACATGTGATACACCACAATGGTGATGATGTTGAGCGCGGTGCCGAGGAACGCCCACCTGACGGCCATCTTGCCGATGAAGCTGTTCTTCTTCCGCCAGCGCAGCCAGACGAGCAGCGGGCCGAAAAGGTTGAACCAGTATCCGACTATGATCCACACGATCCGGTCGAATGCGGTGGGAACGGGAACGCGCATATTGGGGTCATACACCCCCGGCTCATATCTCATAATCATCGCCTCCCTGTGCGGTGCACTTCAAAATATATTCTGCTATTTTTCTATTTTACCACATTATGATGTCCTTTTCAATGGATTCCAAGCCGTCCGGCCCGTCCGCTGTTCCGTATAATGGTGGACAAGGCTGTGCAGCCTGACCCTCATGGAAAGGACACGATCATGACAGATAAGCAAGGAATCAAGCGTGGGATCACGGTGTTCGCCGCCGTGGCGGGCCTGACGGGAATCCTGACCGGATGCGGCGGGCCGTCCCTCAGCGGCCACACCTATTACAGCGTCTCCGCCATCGACGGCGACGAAAGCTCCATCAGCTTCGATGGCGATACATGGAAGATGACGGAGGACGACAACTGGTATTCGGGCACATGGGAGCAGGCCGAGAACGGCGGCATCACCCTGAACGAGTCCCACGGCGAGATCATCACCCTGAACCCCATCGAGGGCAGCGACGGATACCAGTATGCGGGCGAGGAGAAGCTGGGCACCCGCTTCTACCCCAGCAAGGAGGAGGCACAGGCCGCCACACAGGAGTTCACGAACAACCTGCCGAACACCGTCATGGACTATCTGGAATCCGCCGACTGGAAGAAGGAGGTTGCCTCAGTCAGCTCCTGCAAGCAGGCGGAGACGATCTCCTTCTCGGACGGCAGGGCCAGCTTCGTCAAAGGCGTCTACGATCAGAAGTACTACGTCTTCCACCAAGGCCCGAACGACGGGGAATGGGGCGCGTCCGACCACTCCGGCGAATACGCGGTGACCGTCGATTCGTTCTCCACCGTGGAGACAAGCGACAATCCCGAGTTCACCGGCAGCCTCACCATCGATGGGGCTGAGACCACCTACAAGCTGGAAACCGCGTCGGTGTCGGGAGGCATGAAGCTCACGCTGGACAAGGACAACACCATGGACCTGATCTTCACTGCGAAATCAGAATAGCCGTCCGTCTGGTGTTGGGGATAATATCTCACTGAGGGCGCGGTCTTCCCTATTCCCAGCGCTCTTTCCCTTCCTCAGCAGAGAAAGCCGGTGAGGACCTTCACGATCCTCACCGGCTTTTCGCTTTTCATTGCCCAATCATCCTTCGGTCAATTTCTGCTCAGGATGTTCCTTTGCCTTGTCTGTCAAAAGGAAAGGGAACAGAATGTTGTTCTGTCCCCTTTCCTATGTGGAGGTTTATCAAGCCGGGGAGAATGATGTCATCCTCCACCGTTACTTATTCTACTCCTCGCGGGCGGTCCCCATGGACGTGTCCCCGCTCTTCCCGACGTTCCTGCGCCTGCGGACGTGCAGGAAGGCACCGGCCATAGCGGCGAGGATCGCGCCCAGTGCGGCGGGCAGTACGGCGCTGCCGGTGTCCGCCATTTCACTGGCATCATCCACTACGGGTTCGCCGTCGGATTCCCCGGTACCGTCGCCGTCGGTTCCGTTGTCGCCGGGATCGGGGGTCGCAGGGGTCTCCTCATCCGGCTTGTCGGGTGTGTCAGGCTCTTCCTGTGTTGCGGTGGTGAAGGTGTAGACGACGGTGCGTGCGCCGTTGGTCAGGGTGAATGTGAACCCGTTGTCCGTTTCCTGACGGATCACAGTCCAGCCTTCGGGTACGCCGGTCAGTTCGACCTTCGCGCCCTCCCCGATCCGGTATTCGCCGTCGCCGGTCGGGTCGAAGCCCTCCACCGGGGTTCCGTCCACTGTAACGGTCACGCCCGCCAGTTCGTCAAGGGATGCGATCTGCCTCCATGCGGCGTCAAGGGTGATGTTTCCCGTGACGGGCGTGGAGAAATCATAGGGTTGGCCGTCCAGCAGCCAGCCGGTGAACTCGTAGCCTTCACGGGTGGGGTCGGCGGGTTTCGCCGCCGTGCCGCCCTCTGTGATGGTCTGCTGTTCCACCGTGGTGCCGCCGTTGGTGCGGAACGACACCGTGAACGTGGTCGCAGGGTCCGGCTCCTCGGCCTGTTCCCATCCGGCCACGAGGGTGATGTCCCCGGTGACGGGTGTGGAGAAATCATACGGTTCCCCGTTGAGGAGCCAGCCGGTGAACTCGTAGCCGTCGCGTTCCGGCGCAGCAGGTTCCTGCACGGTTTCGCCGTCCTGCACGTTCACCGTGACCGTGCTGCCGGTGCCGTCATCGAAGGTGACGGCGTGGAGGACAGGCGCGGGTTCCTCGCTTTCCTCCCATCCAGCGACAAGAGTGATGTCCCCTGTGATGGGCGTGGAGAAATCGAAGGGTTCCCCGTCCAACAGCCAGCCGGTGAATTTGTAGCCGTCGCGTTCCGGGGTGCCGGGGTCGATGGCGGCCGCGCCGTCGGCGACGGTCTGAGGCTCGACGGGGCTGCCACCGGCGCTGTCGAATGTGACCGTGTGGGTGACGGGTGCGGGCGGCTCGTTCTCCTGCCATCCCGCCGTCAGGGTCAGATCACCGGTGACGGACGTGGTGAAATCGAACGGCCTGCCGTCCAGTAGCCAGCCAGTGAAGGTATAGCCTTCACGGGTGGGCGCTGCCGGTTCCGTGACCTTCTGCCCGTGGTCGATGGCCTGTTCGGGTACGCTGCTACCGCCTGCCGTGTCAAAGCGAACCGTGTACGTGTTGATGGTCCAGTCGGCGGTCAGGGTGATGTTCCCGGTGACCGGAGTGGCGAAATCATAGAGCTGACCGTCCAACAACCACCCATCGAACGTGTAGCCGTCGCGCACCGGGGCAACCGGCTCGGTTGCCTTTCCGCCGTCGGCGACCTGCTGGCTGCCGGTCATGCCCTCGATGCCGTAGTCGAAGGAGACGGTGTGGACGGCGGTTTCCGGCTGGAACACATATTCCACGCTCAGGCTGCCGTCTTCGCTGGTCATGTTGAAGCCCAGTCCGTCCTGCATGGGTGTGGCGGTCCAGCCTTCGGGGATGCCTGCGAGGTCCACGCTGGTGGTGCCCGCCGGGACGGGGAACGTGCCGCCGTTCACCGGGTCGAAGCCCTCGACCGGGGTGCCGTTCACGGTGGCAGTCACGGTCTTCAGATCGTCCTTAGAGGGTGTTGGCTGATCCTCCTCGAACGTCCATGTGACGCTGAGGGAGCCGTCCGGCGAGGTCAGGGTCCATGTGAGGGTTCCCTTCTCGTGGGCCACCTGCCAGTCCGAGGGGATGCCGGAGATGCTGACCGTCGAACCGTGGGGCACCAGCCATGTGCCGGACTGTGTGGGGTCGAAGTTGTCCACCGGAATCCCGTCCACGGTGGCCGTCACGCCCTTCAGGTCGTCCGTGGACGGCGCGGGCTGTTCCTGCTCGAACGTCCATGTGACGCTGACAGAGTTGTCCGGCGCGGTGATCGCCCACACGAGGGTGCCGTCCTCGTGTGTCGTCACCCAATCCGAGGGAATCCCTTCTAGGCTTACCGCAGCGCCATGGGGAATCGTCCATGTACCTGTCTGTGTTGGATCGAAGCCTTCTACCGGTTCCCCGTCCGCTGTGGCAGTCACGCCCCTCAGCTCGTCCACGGTGTAGACGTGGGGCACGGTGAACCGGTAGGTCACGCTGATCTTCCCGTCCGGGCTGCTGACGGTGTACAGCCAAGATTTGTCCATGGATAGGGGCGGTTCGTTGACGAGCGAGACGTTCCAGCCTTCGGGCACGTTCTTCAGAACGACACCGGTGGCGTCCTGCGGGAGCGTCCATTCGCCGCCACGGTAGCCGAAGCCCTCCACGGGCGTGCCGTCAGCCAGTTCGGCGGTCACGTTCGCAAGCTGGGTGACCACATACGTCCACTGGTAGTCGTCGGAGATGTCGAACAGGTAGGTGATGCTCCCGCCACCGTTCCGGTTCAGGGTGATGGCGGTGCGTTTGTCGTTGCCGATGCTGCTCTGCGTCCACCCGTCCGGCAGATTGCCGAGGGTGACGGTATGGCCCGGCGGGATCGTGAAGATGTCCTCCTCGTTCAGCGGGTCGAACCCGGTGACGGGGGAACCGTCATCCAGCGTGGCGGTCACGCCCGCCAGTTCATCCACGGGATCGGGCGCATCATAGAAGAACCGGTATGTCACGGTGGGCGTCTTGGCATTTTCCGGGCGGATGACGTACTGGTAGCCGGAGACGCCGTTTTCGGTGAACTCACCCTGCGATACGCTCCAATTTTGAGGCTGCCCCTCGTATCCCACCAGATCGGAAGGATTCACCCTGTGGACTTCCACATCCTTGGTGGGGTCGCAGTCCACGGCCTCACCGTTCAGGGTGAGGGTGAATCCACGCAGCTCGTCCACGGTGTGGATGATGTCATCGGCCCCGTCGAAGTACCAGCGGTATGTCTCGGTGCCGTTCCTCAGGATGTAGAACGCGCTCCATTCCCCGGTAAGCCCGTTGACGCGCATATCGCAGTCCACGGTCCACCCTTCGGGCACGTCATGTATCTCCACGCTGCCTCCGTCCACGGTGTGGATCGCGGAATCCGTGTAGTCCGTGTCGGGGTCGTCCCAACCGTCGGCGGGGTCGAAATCCTCGATGGGTTCGCCGTCCACGGTGAACCATGTACCCGTGGGAGCATTGGGCTTTTCGGAGGCCACTGTCTCAATCGTGTGGACGGTTTCGTCGGCGAACGCGCCGATGTCGTCGGCGTTGGCCGTGGCGGCGACGCCCAAAAGCATGGAGACGGTCAGCGTCCCCGTCAGCAGGATTGTCGTTTTCCTGTTCATGTTTCCTCGCTGTCTCTGAACCTTGTCGAAAAGGATGAAGGGGCGTGTCCGTTTCGGTTCGGACACGCCCCTCGCGGTCACCTCTGGCGGATCATGCCGCCTTCGGTTATGTCAGGTCAGGCGGCGTGCTGTCCGCGCGGCCTGCGGCGCTTGCTCACAGCCAGTGCGCAGCCGCCCAATGCCAGCAGGGCCGACAGTCCGGCGACACCGCCGACGGCGATGCCGGTCGTGGCGAGCGGCTTCGCCTTGACGATCACCGTCTCATCCTTCACGCGGGCCTTGCCATACGAGACCTCGTGCTCGTCCTCCTCGCCCTTGTGGTAGATGAGGCGTTCGCGCCAGTAGTGGGTACCGGCCTTGTCGGCGGTGATCTCCGGCGAATCCACGTCCGGGTTCTCGCCCGGCGTGACGGCCACGCATTCGGTGGTGGTCACCAGCTTGTCCTCGCTGGTATCGTCGCCGTCGGCCTGCTCCCAGTACTCGAACTCGATGCACCAGCCGTCGCCGGGGATGGTGCCGGTGACGTGCGCCGTGTCGTGAATCTTGTCGCCGACCGTGGCCTCATGGGTGGAGGCGGTGGTGGTGACCTTCACGATGTACGCGGTCTCCTCCTCGACGCGGGCGAGATCGGTGTGGAACGCACTGGGCACGGTCTGCGGGTCCGTGTCGTCGCCGTCCACCTCGGCGTCCGTGTCGATGGGCTGGATGCCGTTGACCATCAGGTGATCCATGGTCCAGTTGCCCTCATCGTCCTTGGCGGGCTGGGCGGGGTTGCCGTCCTCGCCGCGCTTCGGGGCGGTGAGCGAGTACTGGAAGTAGATCACATCCCCGGCCTTGCCCTCGTCGTAGGAGAGCGGGCTTTCGATGGTGACCTTGCCGTCCTTGAGCGCCTTGGCGGCGTCATCCTTGGTGATGATGTACGCGCCGGTGGTCGGGGTGCCCCAGTCGGCCACCAGCTCGTCCTCGTCGGGCGTGTCCGCCTGACGGAACACTTGCCACGAGACCATGGTGCCTTCCAGCACCGGACCGCTGATGGTGACCTTATCCTTCACCGGCTTGCCTTCCTCCACGACGCGGATCGTGTTGGAGAGGGAGTCGATGATGCGGATGGTTTCGGACGGTTCGCGGGGAGCGCCGTAGGCGACGAGCGTGCCGTCCTGCGCGGTGACGCGGACGCGGAAGTAGTAGATGCCGGTCTGCGCGGGCGTCCACTTGGAGGATTCCGCCGTGGTCTGGCCCTCCTCCAGCGTCTGGCCGTCCTTGTCCAAGGTGGTCAGCAGCGTGTCGGTATCGGTGTCGCCGTCGCCCTGCTTCCACACCTCCCACGAGGCGGACAGTTCCTTGTCAACATAGTCGCTGCGGATGTCGGTCTCGTAGCTGATGTTGTCGAAGAACGTCTGGTCGCTGACCGTATCGCCCAAGTGGGCCTCCGTGTACGTTTCCGTGGTCACGCTGATGGTGCGGGTGGATTCGTTGTCCACGCGGTCGTTGCCGCGATGGAACTCCTTGTCCTCGCCCTGATCGTCGCCGGGGATGCGCACCCATTCCACGAAGTAATGGTCGCCCGCATCCGGGACGGTCACCGCCGGGCTGGTGACGGTCTGCTCCTTGGCGTCCTCCACGTAGCCGTCCATGTCGGACAGCGTGGAGTCCTCCGCGTCGGCCACCTTGTCGCCGGTCTCGTAGTCGTGCAGCTCGAAGCCGATGATCGCATCGCCGGGCAGGGTGCCCTCGATGTGCGCGACATCCTGAATCATGCCGCCCGCGCTGGACCACTTGTAGGTGGTCGTGGTGATGCGCACCGCGTGGAAGGATTCCTCCTTGATGCGGCGGTCGGAGCGAACCTCGGTCTGCCTGTCGGGAAGGAACGCGGAGCCGTCGGCCTTGCTGAACACGGTCACCCAGTAGTAGTCGCCGGGCTGGTCGAGCTGGGCGAGGGCCGAATCCAGTTCCTTGGTGGCCGCCTTGAGATCGGTGGCGGGGATGGTCAGGGTCAGCGTGTCCTTGCTGGCGTCGTCACCGTCGGCCTGCTTGTACAGCTCGAAGCCGAGCCGGTACCCGTCACGGTCGAGGTTGCCTTCGATCATGGCATGGTCGTTGATGTCAGCGCCGTCGGTCACGTCCACGTAATGTTCGTCCTTGGCGGTGTGCATGTTCGCGGTGCCGGTCACGTCGGTGCTGATGCGGATGACGTTGAACCGCTCGGACTCCACGTTGGTGCCCTCGTAGAGGAGGACCTTCTGCGCGTAGTCGTCGCCCTGCTTCCAGTCGTCGGGCATCATCGTACCGGCGTCCGCCGTCACGTCGGGGTCGCCGCCGAGGTTGTCGGGCGACCAAACCTTGAAGCGGAACTGATAGGTGCCGGGGTCGGAGGGCGTGTCGAGGGTCACGGCGATGTCCGTGTCCGTCACGTCGTGGTCGAGCGTGACGCGCTCGGTCTCACCGACCTTTTCGGTGGTGTTTCCGTCATCGCCCACGGTCCACGTCTCCACCTGATAGGCGCTGCCCTTGCCGAGGGTGCCGTCCACATGCAGGGTCTCCTGCACATGGGGCATGTCGGTCGTGACGATGGGTTCCGCCGCAGTGGAGGTGACGCGAACGACCTCGAAGGATTCACGCTCCACGCGCTTCGGGGACTCCCACACCAGACCGTCGGACTGGATGCCGATGGCCTGAAGGTTCGCGGCGTCCTGCGTGTTGGTGACGCGCAGCATGTAGTAGTGCGTGCCCGCCACGGTGTCCTCGGGGAGCGTGAACGTCTCGCTCTTGAGCTTCTGCGAATACGGTTCCTTGCGGTCGCCGATCTTGGGCAGGTCCATGGTCTGGCCGTCGAGCACCTTCACGTCCGTGTCGGCGTTGCCGTCGCCTTCGCGCCAGATGCTGAACTGGGCCTGCGTGCCCTTGGCGGTCGCGCCGAAGTAGACGCTGGTGGAGGAACCGGTCTGATCGTCCTCGCCCCACTGCGTGTAGTACTTCTGGGTGAGCACGTCGAACGTGTTCACGGTCTTGTCCGCGTATTCCGCGTCGTTGGTGCTCAGCCATGCCTTCGCGGCGTCGGTGTCGTACTCCTGCACGTAGGTGCGTTCGGTGTCGTCACCGTACTTGCCTTCGGCGATCACGCCGCCGTCAGGCCCGATCAGGCGTTCCACCCAGTAGTAGGTGCCAGCCGCCGGATAGGTGCCGTCCATGAGCGCTTGGAAGCTGTAGGAACCGGGGCGTTCGCCGAGCTTCGACGTGTCCACGGGGAACGTCTTGGTCTCCACGAGCTGGCCCTTGGTCTCCTGATTCTGGCCCTCATGCTTGTACACGCTGACCTGCACGGTGGAGCCGTCGGGGATGTTGCCCGCGTCGTCGCCGTCGGTGTCGTCGGACACAGTGATGATGTCCCACATCTGTCCGCCGACCGCGCCCTGCTTCTGGCTGACCGAGCTGATGTCGCCGCCGCCCTTGACCACGGTGGTCTCATCCTCGATGCCCAGCTCGTGGGTGGCGAGCAGGGTGCCGTCCGCAGCGTAGATCGCAGCCTGCCAGTACACGTTGCCGCTGGTCGTGGCCTTGACCGGATTGCTGGTGACGGTGATCTGCTTGCCGTTGTTCAGATCATCGATCTGCTCGGCGGTCAGCTCGTGCCTGTCGGAGTCGAGGAGCTTGCCCACGCTGGGATCGGCCTCGCCGGGGACGGGGTTGTAGGCATCGAACAGGACATAGGCCCCTTCGCTCACCGCGCCGTCGCTGTTGCCGGTGCCGCTGATGGTAGCGGTGTCGCGCATCTCCTCGCCCACCTTCACCGTGCCCGGCTTGGTGCTGGACGACAGGGTGAGCATGGGCGTGTCCTTGCTGACGAACGTGGCCTCGAACCGGTTGTCGTAGTCGCTGGTGAACGCCTTCACGCGGTCGCATCCGGCGTACTTGGCGATGAACACGTAGTAGCCGGTCTCATCGGCGGTAATGGTGAAGTGGGAGCCGTCCGCGAGCGGGCTGCCCGCGTCGCCGCCGCCAACAAGGATGTCGAGACGGCCATCGAAGCCCTTGCCCTCACGCTGAATGAGCTGCTGCAAATCGTAGGTGTAGGTGCCGAGCAGCTTGTGGTGCTCGTCCTGTGCCGGGGGTTCCTTCGTGCTGGGGAGGTACTTTTCGTCCTCCTCCTTGACGCCGGTGCCGGAACCGGCCCACCACACCTCCACGTCGAGCTTCGTGTTGTCCGCGCCGAAACCGTACTCGTCATTGCCCTTGAACTCGCCCAAATCCTCGGGCAGGTTGTTCAGGTGGATGACATCGCGCACATCGGCGTTCTCCGTGGCGGAGGGTTCCGCGACCTCGCTCCACTCGCTGACTGTTGCGGTATGCACGGCGGTCTCGGACACCTTGCCGAACTCGTCGATGTAGTTGTTCTTGATGTACTGCTTGTCGTCGTCCGACTGATCGTCCTTGACGATGAGCCACAGCCAGCCGCCGAACAGGCCGTCCTGCGGGTTCACGTAGTCCGTGCCGTCCGCGGCCTTGGCGGTGACCTCGTTGGTCTGGCCGGAACCGTTGAACTCGGTCTCGGCGGTCGCCACCGGCTCACCCAGCTCGTCCTCCACACGCTTGAGATAGTCGTTGGGGTTCTCCGGGTTCTCCACGGTACCGTTCTGGTCAATGGTGCGGAGGATTGTATCACCATCGCCGGTGAAGTAGTAGCCCTTCGCCTTGACGGTCGTATCATCCACCCAGCTGTCGCCCTGCGCGACGCCGCTGGTCACATTGTCTTTGATGGTCTCACCGGCGTTCAGCTTCTTGTTGGACACCTGCGTGCTGACGGTGGGCTGGAAATCCTTGACCACATCAAACTGGATGTTCCCACTCACATTGGAAGGGTCACCAACCCGGAACAGGTCCTGATCCGGAGAATTCATTTTCACGCCGCTTAACGCCTTATACGTGATGCTGAACTGTGCTTGTCCATTGCCGGTAGCAGTCCATCCAATATGTTCTGCGTTGCCAGACGTTACTCCAGAGTACGTTGTTGTTCCAGTGCTATCGAAAACTGCCAATCCATTTGTAACAGTGACAGTATACGAAACACCAGCAATATATTGTCCATTGGCATTTTTGATACCCGGATCAAATGTGCCCTTTCGCTTGCCCTGCGTGTACTGGTAGGACGCCTGAATGTTGTCCGGCATGTTCAGCGAGGCATCGTTCCAGAGCTGATTGGCGAGCTGGGCGACGGCGTTGATGTCTGCGCCCTCCAAGCCCACGGCATTGAGCTGGCTGAAATGGCTCTGTCCCCGGTCAAGATGCGCGTGGATGGCGTAGGCGACCGCCGCCTGCGTCATGTCACTCCGGTCATTCTTGTGCTGTTCCACCATGAATGCGGCGATCTTGCTGTCGCGGTCGGTGGCAGGCTCCCATGTGCCCTGACCGCTGTATACGATTCCGGCCTCGATGCAGTAGATGGGGGTATCGCCTTCGTAGGTCACTACGCCCAGGGACGTGCCATGCCAGGCGGTGAACCAGCCGCTGCCGTCCGACGCCGGATTGTACCAGTAGCCGGGCAATCCGCCCGCCTGTGTGGCCAGTGCTGTGGAAGCGCCGGTGAGCAGTGTGGCCGCCGAGACGATCAGCGCCACGATGGCGCGAAGGATACGCCGGATACCATGGCCTCCTCCGCTGTCCTTGTTTTCCATGGGTTTGTTGGGTCGTACCATGGACACTCCTTTCATAGGTTATGGGTACCACGGAACACTATACCATCCTCAAGAAAGAAATACCTGTTTGATAAATGAATAAAGGCTCTTCCTGTTCGGCTGAATTGACCTAACAGAAAAAGCCTTCATATATATTTAGGTGATGATTCTATTTACTAATACCATGGATTGTCGTTGAAGTCGGCATCTCCTTCAACCCAATCAAAACTCATATCGCCACCAGTATCAGGTGCGGGCGTGGAAGCACTACTGTTCCCACTGGTATTGCCACTCGGAGCAGTGTATCCATTATTGGACCCACCGGTGTTACCACTATAGCTGGGTATCGGACTGCTGCCTGTAGAACCGCTGTAATACGAACTGCCGCCGGATGATGCATCGGACGAAGCCGCCGCGGCAGCCTCGGCTTCCGCCTGTGCTTTGGCTTCGGCGTCTGCCTTTTCCTTCGCGGCGATGGAGTCGTTCACCGTCTTCACCGCGTCGTCCACAGTGGTCTTCTGATCGGTGTACTCCTTCGCGTCGGTCACATCGTCATCCGCCAGCACCTTCTTCGCGTCGTCCAACGCGGTCTTCAGACTGTCGCGCGTGGCATTGTCCTGCACCTTCCCGTCGGAATCGGCGTAGGTCTTGTCTGCGCTGTCCACGGTGGATTGCAGCGCGGCCTTCGCGTCGGCCAGCGTCTTCGCGTCCATGGAGCCGGTCACGGCGTCCATGGCCTTATCCAACCGGCTCATGGCATCCGATGCATCCGCAGAGTCCGCGTCATACGCGGCCTGTGCGTCCATCTCCTGCCAGATGAGCCATCGGTTCGCGCCGGTGTCGGTCACGCCAGTCTGGGCCTGCGCCTTGTCGATGGCGGCGGACAGGGCGGTGAGCGTCTGCGCATCGGCCACCTGCTCCTCCTCGGTGCCGTCAAGGAGTTCCTGCGCGTCCCCGATCTTCGCGGTGAGCTTCTGGTCCACGGCCTGCGCGTTCGCTTGGGCCGCGTCCACGCCCTTCTGCACGTTGGACGCCGCATAGGCGTAACCGCCCGCGCCGCCCGCCAGCACCACAACGGCGGCGATCACGCTGGCGATGGCGATGTTCCGCCTGCGATGGCTTCGACGGTGCCGGACAGGACCGGCACCATCCTTCGTTTCGTCCTCTTCAGACGCGATGTCGGCCACGGCGCTCAGGATTTCGGGTTCGGCGGCGTCCGCTGTTTCGGGAGCCGCATTGTCATTCATATCCGCACGGAGGGCGTCTTCGGTGCCGTCCGCGTTATGCAGCGTTGTATCTCTGTATTCGTCCATGGTAGAGTCCTTCTTCTGGGTATGTTTCGGCAAAGCCAGCCATATAGAATGGCAGCTTTATTGCTTGCCATTATTGTAGCATGATAGCAGAAATGGCGTCAAGGCGTGGAATAGGCGAAGGGGCGTCCTTTGATCGGGACGCCCCCTGTACGGGCCTGTTATCAGGAGAAATCAAACGGAATCGCGGTCTTCTCCTCCGTTTCTCCGTCTTCCTCCTCCGGCGTGTCATCCTCGTCCGGTTCCTCGTCGTCGTAGCCGTCGTCCTGCGCCAGCTCCGCGTCCTGTATGCGCTGGATCGCGGCGGGCGTGTAGCCCATGCTGGCGGCAACGGTCTCGTCGCTGTCGTCCGGGTGGACGTGCTTGAGGTAGTCGAACACGGCCAGAGCACGCTTGTTGATGGACACGGTGGCCGCGTCGGAGTAGCAGAGCTGTTCCATGGCGAAGAAGCGTTCGCCGTTGATGAGGTCGTCGCCCTCACGCCACAGTATCTTCTCCCCGTCCTTCTTGAGCCACACGATGCCGTCCAGCTCGTCCGGGGCGACGAGGAGCATGGCGCTGCCGGGGCGGCGGACGGCGGCGGTCACCATGGTCCCGTCGTCGAACCGGAAGCTGCCCCGGTTCTCGCCCTGCTGGGGCGGGGTGCCGTCGTACCAGTGCTGGACGAGGATCACGCCCTGCCCCTTCAGGTCGCCGAGGTAGAGGTTCCAGTCGGTGAGGATGCTCACGCCCTCCTTCCGGTGGGGTTCCGGGCAGGTCAGGGACGTGTCGAACTCCTCGTACCGGTGGCTCCGGTAGAGCACTTCCACCTTCATGACGGCCTCCTATCGGGTCACAGTGCGGGTTCGGGGGCCTGCCATTCGCTCCACGGGTCGCCCGCCAGCGCCTGCGAGGCGTCGCGGCTGGCCTTGGCCGTGGCGGTCAGGCCGTCCTCACGTTCCTCACGCGCGGCGGCCTTCTCCGCCTTGTAGCTTTCCACCTGCTCCTTGATGCCCTTCGCCAGTGCCCACGGGTTCACCTCGAAACGCTTGTACGGGTGATCCGCGTCGTCCCGGCTGCCGGTCCACACGGGCACCGGCTCGTCCGCCTTGAAGGAGAGCGTGACCTGCGCCCGGTCGCCGGAGAGCATCTGCTGGCGCATGTAGTCCGACACGAACACGTCGCAGGAGTAGCCGGACAGGTCAACGCCGTTGACCTTCGTGCCCGGCGGGATGTGGACGAACGCCTTGTCGAAGGTGCGCCCGTCCTCCGTGGTGATGGTGTGGGGGTGCAGGAACGCCGCCGGTATCTTCACATGGGCGAACCCGTTCTGCTGGTTGTTCTGTTCCGCCATTTCGATCACTTGTCCTTTCCATGGGGCGGGCGGCGATCCATTGCCGCCCGCGTGGTTTCTATTGTATGGTTCAGTCGAAGCGTGCGCCATCCGGGTTGGACGGCAGGCACATGAACACGATGTTCGTGATGAGGCCCGCCACGATGAGGATGAGGCCGATGGACCCCATGCCCAGTGCGCCGCTCAGGAGGCTGGCGTCCCCGTTGGACAGGCCGGTGATGGCCCCTCCGATGGCACCGAACAGGCCGAAGAAGAACATGATGTACCCGATGAGGTACAGGCCGTACACGATGAACATGAACGTGCCGGGCTTGTCCGCGTCATGGAGGCGACGCCATGAGATGGCGATGGTCGGTAGGATGGTGGCGAGTCCCCAGCAGGCGCTCAGCAGGGAGAACAGAGCGCCCAAGCCGCTGCCCGACTGATCCAGAAGGCTGAAGGCGAACCACACGAGGAAGGTGAACAGCATCGCCCACCAGTATTCGCTGCGGCTGGCACGGCCACGGAAGCGCACGTAGCCCTTCCAGTATCGGATGATGGCGTCCTTGAAGGAGCATCCCGTCACGGGTTGCTCTTCGCCTGCCTGCGGCAGCGCCGGTGCGGGCACAGGCTGTTCGGGGGCCTGCCATGGGTTTGGTTCTGTCATGTTGGTTTCCTTTCTGTCCATTGCAGATACCTCTATCAGGGTACCATTTGGTCTCCACCGCTTTCGCTTGCCACCACGACGGTGCGCTCGTTCTCCGGGTGGACATAGTAGGAACAGCTCACAAGGGAGACGGCCTGTTCCGGTTCCGTGGTGCCGTCCAGCGTCATGGCGGCGTCCACCCGCATCGCGTCGTACCACATGCGGAAATCCTCATCATTGTGGAAGACGGTTCTCTTGGATGGTTCCAGACCGTTGACGATCTGCGCGAACCGCACCTCGTAGGCCCGTTTCCACTCCGGAGTCTGAAGAAGGATTGTGGCGTGCCCGGCGGCGAAGGTTTCGTCCGCGTATTCTTGGATGACGCCGAAGGGCGCGGCTTCCAGATTCCCAGAATGGTGGCCGAGAATGACCGCGTTGCGGCTGTCCAGCCCTGCTTCAACGCATTCCGCGTCGAGATATATGGCTCCGTAGATGTTGTAGTTCCCGTACACGTCGTGGCTGAGATAGAAGTCCGGGTCATCCGTGGGTGCCTGCACGATGGGGGAATTGATGGTGGTGCCCGGCACGGTGATCCACCCGATGACATCTGGGTTGACGCCCTGCCAGTAGGCCCAGTCCACTGTGGGGAACCCATCATCCGCCGCCTCGCTGGCGTCATCCTCCCCCGTGGAGGAGGATGCGTCGGAGGTTATGGTCAGGGAAGGGTCTGCCGTGTCCCCCTGTGTGGGGGACAGTATTCTGGGCGAGGGCGGCGTTTGTGCCGCTCCTCCCCAAGAGTGGAGGAGCCAGCACAGGATTGCCGCCATGAGGGCGAAGCCCACACTCATGCCAAACAGGATGCGGGATTTCGTCTTATTCGTCATGGCCGTCGCTCCCGTCTTTGCGGTGCAGCCGGTGGGCGCAGAAGGCGGTGCCGCCCGCCGCCGCGATCAGCAGGACGATCCCGGCCACGATGGGCATGGTGCTCACGCCGGTCTTGCCGTAGGTGGTCCCCTGCGGCTTGTCCGGTTCGGGGGTGGGATGCTCCGGTTCGGGCTGTTCGGGGGTGTCGGGAATCTCCGGTTCCTCCGGGTGTTCCACGGTGACGGTCTGGCCCTTGTCGGTGATGTCCGCGTGGACCGCGATCACCTCGCCGTTGTGGAACAGGGTCTCGAACGCCACCAGCTCCGTGCCGTCCGCAATGGCGGAGGCGTCGAACGTGAACGTCACTTCCACGCTGCCGCTGGCGTTCTCCGGCGTGAAGGTGGTCTTGGCGGAGACGGGGTTTCCGTCCGCATCCAGCAGGGCTTCCTCCGTCACATTGCCGTCATCGTCCACATGCTTCACGTAGAGCGCTCCGGTGAGGGTGTATTCCTCGCCGGGGATGAGGTTCGCGTACTCCACCGTATCCACGATGATGGCCTCCATATCGGCGGTCACGGTCTTGTCGCCGTCCGTACCGTCCGTGGCGGTGGTGCCGATTGCCGGTTTGGGGTTCTCCACCATGACGGTCTGGCCTTCATCGCTGATGTCAGCATGGGCCGCGACCTCCACGCCGTCATGGCTCAGCGTCTCGAACGCCACCAGCTCCGTACCGTCCGGAAGGGTTGTGGCGTCGAAGGTGAACCTGACCTCCATGGAACCGTCCGGGGAGTCCGGCGTGAACGTGGTCTCGGCGATGATGGTTTCGCCGTTCCCGTCCAGCAGGGCTTCCTCCGTCACATTGCCTTCCTCGTCCACATGTTTCACATGGAGGGTGCCGGTGAGCGCATATTCCACGCCGGGGACGAGATTCCTGTATTCCACCGTATCCACGATGGTGGCCTTCTCGTCGGCGATCACGGTCTTGTCGCCGTCCGTGCCGTCCGTGGCGGTGGTGCCGATCTGCGGGGCGATGACGCGGAGCTGCTGGTCCACGTCGTCCTTGTCCTTGTGCTCCGCCATGAGGGTGCCGTCGCTCACGCGGTGCAGCTCCTCGAAGACGGTGACGGTCCTGCCGCCCAAGCCGGTGGCGGGCAGAGTCGTTTCCACGATCTCATGGCCGTCCGCAGTCTGCGCGGTGAACTCATGTGTGGCGGTGACGGGCTTATCGTCCACGGTGACGGGTTTGCCGGTTTCCGTGTCCACGATCGAGGCGGTGAGCCGGTAGGTTTCGCCTGCGGTGAGGCCGGTGTAGGTCACTTTGTCCGCGATCCTCACGTCACCGGCCATGATGGAGTTGTCTCCGTCGGTGGGGTCGTAGGCGTTGGTGGTGATGGAAACGGTGGGTTGGGGCTGGTCGTCGAGAGTGCCGTAGTCGTACACCACGCCGTCGCGGGTGATGGTGACGGTGGTGTGGATGAGCTGGTAGCCTTCGTTGGCGGTGCAGCGCAGCTCCTCGATGCTGTAGGAGTCGTAGGGGAACGCGCCGTGCCCGTCGTCCGGGCTGGTCAGGGTGCCCTCACTGGTGAGGCCGAACCAGACGCCTGCGGTGGGATCGAGCAGAACACTGTCGATGGGTTCGGATTCGCCAAGCGCCCAGTCGTTGCCGTTGGTGTTCTGCGTGTGATGGTTCCACGAGGACGCGGAGTTGAAATACCCGTTGGCGTCGGTGACGATGACGTGGGTTTCCCCGGTGGTCAGGCTGGTGAGCTTGAAGGGGATTCCGGCCATCCGGTCGGCGCTGTCCCCGGTTTTCTTGCTGAAGGTGAGATCGCCGCGCACCACCTGTTCCGGCACCTGCGGCGTCTGGTAGGTGACGGTGTTCTCCACGGGCTGTTCCTGAATCTTCTGGAAGCTCAGGAAGTCGCTGTTGAGCACGTAGCCTTCCGACGGTTTGGATTCGTACATGACGAGGGTGCCGCGCGGGATCACGGCCTGTCCGCTGGCGTCCCTGTACAGGTCATCCCCGGACATCAGATGGGCTTCATCGAGGAAGGCGAACCCGTTCGCGTCCGTGGAGACGACCCATGCGCGGGCCGGGGCGATACCGGATTCATTGAGGGCGGTGTAATTATCATAGCTGAGGGTGTCGTAGTATTCGATGGTGAACTCCGCGCCTTCGAGCGTGGCGGCACCCTGTGGCAGGTTGCCTTCATCGTTGCAGGTTCTCTCGCCGTCGTATTTGGCGACCATCAGCCCGGCGGGATCGTAGGCCGGGGCGTCGGTGAACGTGACGGTCGCGGTCTCCTGCGCGGTGATGGAAATGCTCTGCTCCGCTGCGGGCAGAAACCCTTCCGGGGGCTTGGTCTCACGGATGGTGACGGTCTGCCCTGCGGGCACCTCCAACGTGCCCGTGGTACCGTCCTCCCCTGTGGTGAGGGTGCCCAGCATACTGCCGTCCTGACCGTAGACGGTGAACTCAGCGCCCGCCAGCGAGTACAAGGCATTCCCGTCCGTGAGGGCAGGATCGGCGCTCAGTTTGACGATCCGCACGTATCCGTAGGGCATGTAGGTGAAGTTGCCCACGCGCTGCGTGTAGCCTTGGCCGTACAGGTCGAAGTTGGGGCGCTCCTCCGGGCAGACATCCTCTCTGGTGTCGGCGAAGTACCGGCTCTCCACGATGATGTCATAGCTGGTGCCGTTCCATGTGCCGGTGAACGGGTAGTCCCCGGCCAAGGGGATGTAGCTCCCGTGGTCGATGCACTCCCCGTGATAGGTCTGCCCGTCCGGCATGGTCACGAAGAAGGTGGTGTATGGCTCCGAACCGCCGGTGTTGGCTCCGAGGTCGTCCACCTCGATATGGCAGGTGCCCGTGATGGTGGGTTCCGCCGCGTATGCCTGCATGGCGGGCGTGAGCACGCCGAAAATGCTGCCCAGCATGAGCAGGAACGCCATGAGGCCCGTCCGGAGACGGCGGATTCTTTCTCTGAAATGGTTCATGATGGTCTCCTTTCGTTTTTCACATCATTGTGAGCATCTATGTAAAACCGCAGCGCTGCGGCAGAATATTCGGGAGACTGGGAAATCAAAAATCCTCGAATGAGGGTAACCCCGGTGTAACAAACGGCTGCGGAAACCGCACACCGTCAATCAAAAGCGCGAATCCTTCTCTTATTCGCACGGTATCGCCCCCGTGCGGGGGATGCGCTGGAAGATCGTGCATCCCCCTGCATGGAATGGCGGCTGTCAGTTCATCGCCTGTGCAAGCGCCTCGTCCCCGTTGTCGCACTTCCATGTGCCCTTCGGCGTGCGCGTGTAGGTGAACTCGCAATCGGTCTCGGCGGTCTCCGCCGTCTCGACCACATCCATCATGGTCTCCCCTGCGAGCTGCCTGAGGGCGTCCTGATCGGACAGCTCCGTAATATCCAAGGAATCCAGACGCGAATAGTAGTCGTTCTGGAAATCCGTCATGATGCCGTCAAGGGACTTGCAGGTGATCGTGGCCTTGGCGGTGGCCACGCCGTCCTTGATCGATACGTCCTCCACGGTGTAATCGAACCCGTCCAGATATGCGGTCACGAACTCGTCCGTATCGATGCCCAGCGAGGCGAAGTCCTCGCCCGCATTCTCCTCGATCCCGGACACGAACGAATCGTCCCCCTGTTTGATCGTCTCAAGCTGGTTCGTGAGGTCGTCGCGGATCGCGGCCTCCGGGCTGTTGCACGCCGTGAGCGTGACGGCGGCGATTGCCGCCATCGCCGTAGCCGAAACTATCCTTTTCCAAACGGTCTTCTTCATGACACAACCTTCCTTCCCGAATCCGCTGATGTTTTCCTTCATTGGTGGGATCATCGTCATTTCTCCTGCTGCGGGGAACGGCTGGCAGAGCCGCTGGACCCGGCCAGCATGTCCGATGCCGTGCGGGACGCCTCAGCCTCATCCGCGAGCCGGGGCATGGACGGCCCATGACCGGACGCAGGCTCGGCGTGGGCGTTGCGCTCCTCCTCGGGAACGCCGAGAGCTGCCGCCTGCCGGATGACCTCATCCGGCAGGAAGTTGGCGATCACGCTCCACCCCATTGCGATGGAACGGTCCTGTAGATCGCTGCCGATCCCGTCGATGACCTGATCGATGAGGGCTTCCACCTGTTCCCCCTGCGGGCCGTGCCGGTCGAGTTCCACGTCGTACGACGGGTCGCAGGCGTCCTCGATGGCCGCCGCAATGTCGTCCCTTGCCCATTGGATCGTGCAGAACACCTCCGGCCTTTCGGCGGAGGGCTTGCCCATGGGGCTTCGGGTGTCGATGACATGCTCATAAGGGGTGTCCGCCAGCAGCATTCCGAAAGCATCAGTGACATTCTCCAATGCGCTGTCCTCCAACACCCCGGACGCACCGGTACGGTTGTTCTTGGCGAGTTCGATGGTGATGCGGTTTCGCTCCTCCTGTGTGAGGAATGGAACAAGTTCCGCATTGTCGTTTTCGATCCATTCGGCAGCCAGCGCGTACCGCACCATATCATGTGGGTTCGCGCAGTTCCGCGCCCTGCCCATGAGCTGCGTGCTGGCGAGGCTGCACAACCCCAGCAGTTCCTCGCGGCTTGGCTCCGGCAGGCGTTGGATGGAACCCGGCCTGATCTGCGGATCATAGGAGAACACCGCGTCCGGCGCGGCGTTGAAGATGTCGAGGACATCCCCGGCGAACTCCTCGAAGGACTCATCCGGGTCATCATTGAAGTCCCGGTAATCCTCCCTGAGCGATTCGATGGCCTCCCGGCCCGTCGAATATATCCTGTCTTCCTGCGGCATGGCTGCCTCCTATCTGTTGTTTTCCCGTGTCGGACTGATGCCCGACGTATCCTGCGTGAGTTGTTCGGATGCCTGTCGGGCCTGCTCCGCCGCGCCCCGGAGCGTGGGTGCGTCCGGCTGACGCTCCGCCTGCCGGTCGGCGGTCAGCCGGTCGATGGTCTCCTCGTAGGTGCCCATGGCCTCCATCGCCCACGGGGCGACCTTGGCGAGCGGGTAGGTGCAGTAGCCGGAATGGCAGACGCGATCCGTGAGGGTGATGATCCCGGCCCCAACGAGCGCATCCACCAGCTCCTTCGAGTTGTTGTTGGTGTCGATGATGACGTTGCCTTCCGTGGCGCACCACCATGCGGCGTCCGGATTGTCGGGGATGTTCACGGTGATGTCGCCCCATGGCGACAGGTACTCGCTGTCCGCCGGGTCCGTGGCGTCGAGGGCTGAGATGGCGAATCCTCCGCCCATGGCATAGGAATCCCTGTACAGAGCGAGGGTGTGGTGGTCACCCCACCGGTTCACATATTCCAACGTCACCGCGTTTGCGTTCTGTTTCATGGTTTACCTCCTCGCCCTGTTGTACTTGCCCTTGGGCTTGCCGTCGAACGTGGGTTCCAAGTCCCCGTCCTTCTTCAATCGTATCTTGCAGTCGAAGGTCTTGCCCGCCTTGGACTTGCAGCCCTTGAGCGGCACCTGCTTGCCGGAGAGCAGGGCGGACGCCTGCTTCTCCGTGAGCTTCTTCCCGCAGAATCCGAAGAGCTTGAACCCGCAGCCTGCGGTCTGCTTCCATGTGCCGTCCTCCTGCTTCTCGTTCCTGTTGGAGGAGCAGGCGTAGATGCTGCCGGTCTTCACAACGTCCTGACCGCACAGCGGGCACTTGCCCACCACGGGATGGGAGCCGGAAGCGATGTGTGCGCCTTGGTAGGCGGTAGCCATGTGCTGCTGGAACACGTTCACCACGTTGTCCTGCAAGCTGTTCACGTTGGCCCTGCCGTCGGCGATGTCCTGTTGGATCAGCCACCAGCGGGCGGTCACGTCCGCGCCGCGAATCTCCTCTGGGAGCAGGTGGTAGAAGGCACGGGCCTTCTCGGTGGAACGCACCTTGCTGCCAGTCTCATCGAGGAAACCGCGCTGCTTGAGCTTTTCGATGATCTCCGCGCGGGTGGCGGTGGTGCCGATGCCTCCGTGCTCGCCCTTCTTGCCGTCGTCCTTGCGTTTCAGGATTGCCTTGGTCTCCGGGTCCTTCACGTACTTGGCGATGGACGCCATGTCGGCGATGAGGGTGCCTTCCGTGTACGGCTTGGGCGGTGTGGTCTCCTTCTCCGTCACCGTGCAGGAGATGCCGGTGAGGGTGTGGCCGCCCTCGTCCAGCCACGGGTTCCCGGTGGGCGTGTCCTCCTCGCTGTCCTCGCCCGCGTGGCCGAAGGTGGCCTTGAAGCCCGCGTCCTTCAACCGCTTGCACACGGCGGTGAAGCTGCCTTCCTCCATGGTGAAGGTGCTGGTGCTCACGTCGTACCGGGCCGGGGGAAGGAACTGCATGGCGTACCGTTCCACGATGGCCGTGTACACCTTGGCCTCGTCCTTGGTCATCTTTGATACGGGGGCGTCCGCCTCCTGCGGGATGATGCCGTGGTGGGCGGTGACGTTCTTCTCGTTGAACGCCTTGGAGTGGAGGGTGTAGTCCAGTTCCCACGAGACGCCGAGGTTCCGCATGGCCTGCGCCAGCACCGTGGGGGCCTGCATGTGATGCTCCTCCTTGAGGTACTGGGAATCGCTGCGGTTGTAGGTGATGGCCTTGTACTTGTCGCGCAAATCCTGCGTGATCTGCTGGGTCTTCGCCGCCGTGAACCCGTACCGGCGGCTCATGTCCGACAGGAGGACCGTCAGGTTGTAGGGCAGGGGCGGGTTCTCCACCTTCTCGGAGAGCACGGTGTTGAACCCGGTGCCGGTGCTGTCCAGCCTGTCCTTGAGGGCGTCCAATGGTTCCCGATCGAACAGGCGTGTTTCCCCGTCCAGCAGCGTCTTGCCGGGCTTGAACTTGAAGGTGACAGGCTCCTGCGCGTCCGCGCAGCCTCCCATGGCGGTCAGCTCGTAGTATTTGCGGGACACATGGTGTTCGATCTCCTCGTCCCGGTTGACCACAAGGCCCAAGGTGGGGGTCTGCACACGGCCCACGGTGAACCGTCCGCCAAGCCGCTTGGTGGCAAGCCGGGTTTCGTTCATACCGAAGCAGGCGTCCGCCATCTGCCGCGCGTAGGCGGCTCGGCCCGCGTTGCGGCACTCCCCGTTGGGGACCAGCCGCTCGAACGCCTTTTGGATGTTCTTCTCGATGTTGTCGTTCACGTAGACGCGCAGCACCTCGCCCTTGTAGCCGAGGTAGTCCAAGAGTTCGTCCACGATGAGCTGGCCTTCGTCGTCCGGGTCGCCCGCGTGGATCACGCAGTCCGCGCCGTCCAACAGGCCCCTGATGCGCTCCACCAGATCATCCTTGCCCTTGGCGGGCTGCTTCGGCCAGTCCGGGATAAGGATGGGCAGCGCGTCGATGCTCCACGGCTCACCCCACTTCCGGTCCACATGCTCCGGCTCCACCAGTTCCAGCAGATGCCCGGCACAGGCGACCACCGTATACCCGTTGCCGCTGATGGGCAATGGGGTGGTCTCCGATACTTTCCGTCCGCACATGGCGCGGGCGATGTCCCGACCCAGCATCGGCTTCTCCGCGATCACCAGCTTGTATCCCATGTCACTTTTCCTTTCCGTCACTCGGCTTCACGGCACGCCCGAGGCAGTTTTCCGTTATCGCTTTCTCCAAGTCGAATTTATCCTCCTGCGGTAGGTCCGATTGCAGCGATGCCCGAATCCCCTGACCGAATCCGAGGTAGTAGTAGAAGTCCTCGTGTTCCTTGGCGAAGAATCTGACCCTGAAGGTTTCGGGTTCGGCATTCTCGGGCAGGGGCCATGGGCTGATGATGGTGTAGCGGATGAGGGAGTCCTTCAATTGGTCGATCCGTTCGACATTCCGAAGAGAATCCTCGCTCTCACCCTCGCTGAAATAGAGCCGGGAAAGCTCTATGCAATGCCAATATTCATTCAGCAGTCCCTTGGGGAAGTTCTGTTTCACGTCACCATACACCATTTTGATAGACCTTTCCTTGTCGTACATAGTCAAGACGGCAATCGACGATCGCCTTTTCCAAATCGAAATGCTCCTTGGGAAGCTCCGCCTCCTGCATCTGCGCTTCGAGGCCGTAGCCCAGCCCGTAGTAGAAGAAGAAGTCGTTCTGCTCCTTGGGGAGGAACCTAACGTGGAAGCATTCGGGGGCATCGCCGCGCAGAGGCCATGGCTTGATGAGGGTGTAGCGGATGAGCATGTCCCTCATCCGGTCGATGGTGCCCGTCAGTTCGGGATGGACATACTTGCACAGGTCGATGTAGTGCCAGCACTTGTTCAGCTTCCCCTTGGGGAACTGCTCGATCATGGGGGTCGCCATCAGCGCTCCCCCTTGTCCTGTACACGTCCGGCATCGCCCATGCTGCCAAGTTCCTCACTGGCCTGCCGTGCGTCCTTCGATTCGGAATCCAGCCCGTATGCGGATTGATTCGTGGATTCCATATTGACTATGCACTGCGGGCGGCGTATAATAATGTTACAGAGGCCGGGATCGACAACGTGGCTCCGAAGCAATTGGAGTTTCGCAAGCGCGTTGAGATCGCGGCCTCTTTCCTCGTTGTAATAGATCACCTTGTCGGGTGTGATGAGGTTGTCGAAATAACGCGAAAAATTGTTCTTCCCGTACACGGTGACGATGAAGTTGGTCTCGATCTCCCGCAGCTCGTAATATCCCGGCCCGTTCGGGCGGATCGCCGCGATGATCGGAAGGTTATCGCAATCGACGGCGCGGAGCAGCGCGAGCAGCGTATCCTCCCGTGCCGGGCTGTCGCAGAGCATCACCGGATGGGCCAGCAGTTCCGGCAGGCGCTTCAACTGCGCGACGGACAGGCCGTGACGGTGCGGGTCATCCTCGCTTTTTGGACGGATCGCCCTGAGAAGATGCTTCTGGGTGTAGAGCATGGGAAGCTGGTCGAATCCGGCCTCTATGTACAATCCGGGCGTATCGCAGACCTTCACTGCGCTGGTGCGGGGGAAATCCCCGCAGGTGACAACATCCACCTCGTCACCGAAGCGCAGGTATTCCGCGCACTCCTCCGCATAGTCCGTATACTCCTGTGAACGGTCATCCCCGTCCTTCAGATGGACTCCGCCGCGCGGGTCGAGATAGGTGACGCGCTCCTCGTCGGGCATGTCCACGGAGTTCTCGTATTCCCGGATGGTCAGGATGATGGAACGGTCCTTGGTCATGCCGTCCTCCTTGTCCCGTGCATCCTGCCCTCCGGACGGGACGCGATGAAGATGCGGATGGGGTGCAGCGCCATGGGGTCCACCGGGCGTCCCACCATCTCCTTGAACAGGTACATCTCATGCTGCGTGTGGGTCTGGTGCATCAATGAACGAATCCTGTCCAGATCGCAGAGGATGCCGCGCCCGCTCTTGAAATCGAGGCGGATGACACACCGGCTCTTGGCCCGGCGCTGTCGATTCCGTTCCAGCCCGGCGTAGGCGATGATCTCCACCGGGTTCAGTATCGTCTGTTCCATAAAACTCCTTCCTTTGTTGGTTACTATCATCATAGATTGATAGTTAGACATTTTTGTAGGATTGCATTTTGCTGGGTGTTCTGATAAAATGAATATGGTGGGAAACCGCCGGTCAAGCCGGATGCCTCATCGGGCAATTGCAGCCCGAATGACTGTATCCGGCTTTTCTTTTATCCTTTCATCGTTCATTCCGCGAATGCTCCTCCGATGGGCCATTATTCAGCGCCTTTGAGGCGTCCCGTGAGGTAACGGACTCGGATCGAAGCGAATAGGATGACTCCGGGGTCTTGTCAGGCGGTCTCGAATCTGATATAATGGAATCAACGGGAATCCGTGTGTCTTTCGAGACGGCGCGGTAATCTCCCGTTAGAAAACTGGCTAGGTTGTCGGGCAATTGCAGCCCGAGGGACTTCAGCCAGTTTTCTGTTTTTTCATTGGGATAGAGGTTCAGACCCATCTCCCATGTCTTGCAGATGGTGTATTCAATGTTGGCGCGTTCATACACGCTGGCGAGGCGGTTGACGGACACTTCACCGCTTTTCTGATCCAGATGGAACGCAACGAACAACGGAGCGTCATGGATGCCAACGGTATCCAAATACATGACAAGGCCGCCGGGATGTACCGTATAGGAATCCATCATAATGACGTTGTTTTCCAACATCATTTTGGGTAATTCGGCAATCTCCATAGGAACAAGGTCATGTTTCTGCTTCAGCTTCGCCAGCACGCTCGCGTTCATGACGATGGGGAGATTGGATGCACCGGACTGTGCAATGGCACGGGAATCGCCATATACGATAAATGGCAGGAAAGCATTGTAGTACCCGTACTCATATTCCAAGAGTTGTTCCTTGAAGGACTTCACGGTGCCATCGTCGTTGACGACGGTGTTGTTAATCCTGCGGATCGCGTCAAGGTCGAAACCGTCATCTCGGATAGACATAACTCTCACCGCCCATCCATGCCGCGCTGGGGCTTGTCCGGCGTTTGGCCTCCGCCGAGCGCGTCGGAGGCGTCGCGGGAGGCGTCCGCCTCATCCTTGAGGCTCACGCCATGCTCCTGCGCGGGTTCCTCCCTATGGCGTCCCTGCTGGATGGCGAGGGCTTCGGCGAGACCGCTGCCGGGCGCGGAGACCTTGGTGAAGTAGTCGCCCACTTGGGCGATCTCCGCGTCGGTCAGGTCCCGGTCCATGCCGGTCTCCGGGTCGAAACCCACGGCCACAATGTCACCCCACAGGATGGTGTACAGTTCGCCCTCCTGCACGACGCTGGTGTAGTCCATCTGGGAGAGGTAGCCTTCCTCCACCATGTTCTTGGTGGCGTAGACGGCGCGGTTGGGCGGGCAGTTGCCCAGCCCCTCCTCGTTCACGTACAGGCAGATGTTCTCCCCGAAGATCACGTCGAACGGTTCTATGTATCCGCCCACTAACTGTTGCAGGTCGTGGAGCGCGGACCCGTTCTCATCCTGTTGGATGTCGATGGCATGGGGCGTGCCGTCCGTTGGTATGAGCATTCCCTTCATGATGGGGCCTTCTTTCTCTATCGCTGGTTTTCATGGGTCGGGGCGTCAGGCGCGTGGGCGTCGAGTGCACGGGAGGAGTCCCGTGCGCTCTTGGCCTCCCCGCTGAGGCTCACGGATTCCTTCTGCCCGGCTGTGCCGTCGCGTTGGGCGAGCATGTCGTGCTCGTACCGGTCGATGCCCTGCATGGTGAGCCAGTCCGGCTTCTCGGGGAGCTTGTCGTAGAGTTCCCGCATCTTGGAGACCTGTGCCTCGATGTTTCCGGCCCACAGGTTCTTCTGAGCCGCCGTCATGTCCATGCCGAAGTCCACGCACGCGCCGAGGTAGTAGTCGCAGTCGGACTTCAACCGATCGAGGAGCCGGTAGTCATAGGTGGATGGCTCTTCGGGGCCGGGCGCGGGGGTCGGTTCCTCCACGTCGGCGGGTTGCAGTGTCTCCTTGGCGGTGTTGAGCCAGTCGGTCACGTTTTGCAGGTCGGTGCCCGCCACGGTCCATGATGGAACGCCGCCGTCAAGGCTGAACGACCGCATGTCGCTCAGGGGTATGCCGGATTCATCCATGCCGAGGAGGGTGCTCATGTAGTAGCGGCTGACGAACTGGCCGCCCTGCTCCGTGTCTTTCGTCATGTCGTAGAACTCCACGAGGGGCAGGCCGTGCCCGTAGAGCTGGCAGTCGTTGATCCGCTCCCCGATGTGGGGTGCCCCGCTGCCGATGGTGTCCCCGTAGACAAGATTGCCGTTCACACCGTAGCGTTCGCCCTCCTGTACGAGGTGGACGCGCCAGCCGCCCGTGAGGAGGTCGTGCAGCGGATTCCTGTCATGATCTGCGGTTTGACGGTATGACGGGTCGTTGGCGATGGCCTCGGCCTTCCGCAGGCAGTCTCCGATCGGCTGGGTGTCGAAGCAGTCTTGGATGAGGTCGATCTGTTCGTTGGTGAGGATGGCGTGGGCATCCGATGCTGCCGGTGGGATTTTCTCGAAGCTGAGGAGCTGCCCGTCAAGATACCAGCCTCCGTCGAGGCTCACGTACTCGCTGTCGTCGCTTTCCAAAATGTCCTGATCCAGTTCTCCCTGTGGGGTGAGGCCCATGATCTCCCGCAGGTCGTCCGGGGTGCCGTAGCAGAGAATGGCGTCCTTGGTCTCCTGCATTGAATCGAGAATATCCATGGTGTCCGGACGGTAATTGGCCGGGGCGATACAGAAGTACGGGGCGGCGTAGTTGGTGTTGTGCCCTTCGATCTGGTAGGTGAATATGCCGAGGGCGTCAGGCCCGGCCCCGAGTCCGATGCGCAGCAGTTGGAGCTTGAGGGGTATCTGGTTGTCGTATTCCGCCATGGTGACGGCTCCTTTCTGAAATGGTGGTTATCGTTGGGTTTCCTGTGCAGGGGCATCCGGTGCGGAGGTTCCGCCGAGGGCCTGTGAGGCGTCGCGGCTGGCCTTGGCCTCCCCGCTGAGGCTCACGGCCTGCTCCTTGTCTGGCGGCGTGTATCGAGGGCTGGGCACGTTCTCCTCCAAGGTGTGATTGTCGTGGAGGTAGGCGTAATGCCCGTCGTAGGTGCAGGCATCGACTTGCAGGCAGATGTCGGTGCGGTTGATCGCGTCCGTCAGGTCGGTGCGGGTGATGAAGTCGAAGGCGTGGTTGACCATGATGCCGGGCTTCACGTCCGCGTAGGGGCAGTCGTAGCTGGACGGGCTGTCGGCTAAGCGGACGCCGTACCGGTGCCAGCCGTCCGGAACACGTTCCATGGGGATGCGGGCGTCATTGGTCCATGCGGTGATGTGCTGCCCGTCGTTGAGGGTCAGGTTCAGGCCCATCAGCAGTTCCTTCGATGCGGAGGGCTGCGCCGCTTGAATATAGGATTGGATGCGGGACAGGGATTCGGTGTCGGTGCCGTCAAGGATGTCCTCGCATATCTGCAACAGGTCATCGTCGAACTTGCCGTCTATGTACGCATACATCTCATAATTCAGATCAGGGATGCCGGTGACTCTGCGCAGATCGAGGATGATGTCGAAGTCGAGGGTGCCGCCGCCATGACGCGCGACTTCACATACCAGAGGATACTGTTCGCGTGCCACGTCCAGATCGCTCAGATCGATGCTCGCCGCCATGCGTCGCACCTCATCCTCGGTCGGTGGCTGACCGGATGCGTCGGTTTCCGGCCTTTCGGTTGTCTCCTTGGAAACCGTGCCGTCGGCGGTGTGTTCAGGCACCGGCTCGTATGGCTCCGGTGCCGTGGTGTAGAAGACGTTATCGGCGCGGTCCTCGTTGAACTGCCGGTCGAGGGCCAGACTGAGCGCAGCGTTGCCGCCAGCATTGTAGGTTTCGACCCATTCGGCGTCGCGGTCTGGTTCGTTGCCGTCGAGCATGTACATGTCCCGTGCCCATTCGGGTTCGCCCTCGAACGCCTGCTCGTAGTCGGCGGCACGCACGTACCCCCAGTCGCCGATGCGGTATACGTCCTCGTCCTCTTCCAGATCGGCGGGGTCGAGGCGGGGGCGCAGCCGGTCATCGACGCGCTGCACGAGCTGCTGCACGTCCTCCAAGGTCAACGGGTGTTCGGGCGGCGTGAAGGTGAGCACGGTGAGGTGGTTGATGGTGTCCGGGTCGAGGCGGGAGGCGAACCGTCCCACGGCGTCGATGATCTCCCCACGGTTATCCCACAGGAGATTGTCGGCCCGCTCTTGGCTAAGGCCCTCCCAGTCGCCGTCCCGGTTGATGCGCATGTAGTCGTCACGGTCGGGGTCCCAGCCCCCGTACCGGGCCTTCTCGGCGATGTCCTCTCTGGTGAGGCCGTGTCCCGCCTGTACGATGGCGAGCCACGAGGGATACGCCTTGTACTGTCCAAGGTCGGAATCGGGGTTCGCTTCGAGAACACGGTCCACCAGTTCCCGCAATGCGTCGATGGACTCCTGTGTGTGGGGTATGGTTTCCGCATGGGCGGACAGGTCCCTGCACATGGCCTGCATGTCCTGCGTCAACTGTTCGTAGGCTTCATCATCGCTCATGTCGATCCTCCTTCTTCAGCGTGCGGTCTCGTGGGCCGGGGCGGTGTTGCCGTGGTTCTGTGCGAGCTGCGTGGATGATTCCTTTGCGCTCTTGGCTTCCGCGCTGAGGCTCACGGTCTGCGCCTGTTCCTTGGGGTGTTCCGGCTCCTCGTATTCCTCGGCGGGGCAGCCGAAGGCTTTCTCCATGTAGCGGGGCACCTCCGCAAGGTCAGGATCATCCCACAGGTCACGGAGCGCTTGGATGATGGACTGGTCCCCGCCATCGTATTCCCTGCCGTTTATGGTGAACGGTTCCCATGAATCCTCCGCGTCGTGGATGGCCTCGTAGGCGTCCGCGCCGTCATTGGTGAGTTGGCGGAGTTCCACGCTCACGCTGCCGTCGTGGTGCGCCCCGGTGAGGAACAGGTGCCCGTTCTCGTCCCAGATTTTCTGTATCTCGCAGTCGGCGAACACGTTGTCCCCGCCGTAGCGGGATGGGGATGTGTCGATGGCGTCCCTAAAGCTGTCGTATACGGTGAACCCGCTGCGGGTGCCGTCCCACCGTCCGATGCTGCCGGACACGATGACGGGGTTCCCGTACCAGTCGCTGTTCTCGTCGGTGATCGCGGGCGTGAAGCCGGGGGTCTGGCCGTCGAACCAGCCGATCAGTGCGTCGGTCTCCTCCTCGTAGTCGGTCTCCCGCATTTCCATCGCACGGTCGAAGATTTCCTCGTCCGAATACTGTTCGCGTACCTCCTCCTCGGTGATGCCGTAGCGTTCCATGATGTCCTCGACCGCCATGTTCTCGCCTTCGGTGCCGTAGTACGAGTCGGCATCGAAGATGATGCGCTCCTTGGGCTGCGGGGTGGTGGTTTCCTGTGCTGCCATGATGGTTCGTTTCTCCTTTGCTGCTCGGTTATCTCGTGGTCTCGTGGACGGGGGTTTCCGTCCCGTGGATGCTGGCGAGGGCGGCGGATGAGTCCCGCATGGATCGGGCCTCGCCGCTCAGGTTGCTGTCCCGTCCCTTATCCTCCGGCTTTGAAGGTTGGGACGTGTATCGTTCCATAAGCGTGTTCCAATCCACGGGCACCTCGATCCGTTCAAGGGGATGGGATTGGAGCCTGCGTGCCTGTTCCCATGCGATCCGGTCTTTCAGGTCGGTCAGGTGCGGGCGTTCGGGTCTCTCGCCGCAGCGGATGTCGGTGACGGCTGCATGGGATTCCGTGGTGGGATCGAGGTAGGCGTTGACCTGCCGTACCGGTGCCGCGTAGGGGCGCAGATTCTCGGGAATCCGGTTGACAGCGGTTTCGGCTGCTGCCTGCGCGAGTTCATCCATGGCGCGGGTGTCCACGGGGAAGAACGCGCGTTCCGGCTCCTCGTCGCTCAGCCGGAAGGACGACAGGCGCAACTGCACCGTCACCTCCCCGTATGACGTGGATACGGGGCGCGTGTATTCCACCACGCGCTGCCATGTGTCCCCCAAATCCTTTTCGTAATCCTTCGTGTCATGGACGGTGAGGGTTGAGATCGGGGAGGATGGCCGGGTCACGGTCGGGAACGTCCTGTCCGGTCGCTCCGTCATGCGGCGCTCCATGCTGGCACGCGCTTTCGGCAGGTAGGTGGAGTGGGCCGCGTACTCCGGCGTGACCGCCATCGTGGGATCGTCCCACATGGCGAGCACACCGTCGTACATGGGGTGTGCGGGGGTGAATGCCTGATTTACCGGGTCTACCCAGTACGGCGGACGGTACGTGGCTTCGGTGAGGTCGTCCAAGCGGGGTTCGCCCGCTTTGGTGAGCTGGCGGACCTCCACGCCTACGGTCCCGCCGTCCCGGTTGCCGGTGATGTAGAGGTGCCCGTCCTCGTCCCGGATGTTCTGTATCTCGCAGCCGAACAGTGGAGAGTCCGGATCGTCCCGCAGCATGTTGAGGCTGCCGCCCACGTATAAACCGTCGCCGCTGCGCACCATGAGGGGGTTCCCGCCGTTCTCCGGGTCGAATGTGCGCGGCTCGCGGATGTTGTAACCGTCGAGATAGTCGGCCAGATGGTCGAACGATTCCCGGAAATCGAGATTGCGGATGCCGGGTGGTTCCTTGCGGTGTTCCTCGATGTCCCAGATGGTTGTTTCCGTCATGATGGTCCCCTTTCATACGAGTGGGCGGGCGGGGCCGTGGCCCTGCCCGCCATTGTCAGAGTTCCGCCCTCGTGTCCTCATGGGAGGGGGCGTCATTGCCGTGGTTTTGTGCGAGCCGGGTGGAGGAGTCGCGGCTTTCCTCTGCCGCATGGGTGAGGGAATCGCTCCCGACTTCGGGGTGTTCGGCGAGCAGGTCGTGCCATGCGTTCTGGAATGCCTGATCGTACCCGTCCCGGTTCGCCTGCCGGACGGCTTCGGCGCTCATCATGCACGGGTTCGGCCTGTCGTAGCCGGAATCCCGCAGCGTGTCCGCCATGTCGGCGGAGAGTTCCCCGTCCTCGTCGCCGAGGGCTTCGGTGAGGGATTCGCTCATGGTCTCCTCCGCAAGGTCGGTGGCGTCGCTGAACCGGTCCACGTCGTCGGAGGCGTCGCGGATGCCTTCGATGAGGGTGTCGGCCATGTCCTCCGAGATGGCGTACACGCCCTGATCCTTCAGATGGTCGAGGACGGTGGCGGCGAGGATGTCGGCCTTGTGGTCGTACAAGTCCTGCGAGTAGCATTCGTATTGCGCCATCTGCGTCATCTTCATGAGGTCGCCCTTGCAGCCTTCCAAGAGGCCCTGCGCGTCGGCCTCTTCCAGCCATTCGTAGTTGTCTGGCAGCCAGTGGAGCAGGTTGTAGTTGTAGATGTCCACCATGCCGTCCGCCGCCTCTTGCAGCGCGTCGCCGATGTAATCGGCCCCGTTCACGTAGTCCATGGCGTCTTCGCCGTAGTCGCCGAGGTCGAGGAGGTTGTCGATTGCCTCCTTGATGGTGATGAACTTCTGTCCGCCGTAGAGCATCTGGTCCACGGGCGGATGCTCGTATGCGTCCTGACGCGCCTGCTCCTCCTGAATCCGTTCGACCTGCACCTGCACCTCGGTCTCATATTCGTCAAGGGTGTCGGAGAGCTGGTTGGCCTCGCCATGGGTGAGGTTGAGGGTGTCGCGCACCCAGTCCCGCGCCTTCCTGCACCCCTCCCATGCGCGGATCGCGGCGGAGGGCTTGCGGTAGCCCATGTCATCGGCGAAATCGTCCACACCGTGATAGGCGTCGGGGATGCGGGAGTCCGAGAGGAGGCTGTTCATGACCTGCGTGACGGTGGGTTCCCCGTGCACGCTGGGGTTGCTCTGGTAATCGGTGGTGAAGGGGTCGCCATACCTCGGGGTGAGCTGGCAGGTGTATTTCACATGGTTCGGGGAGAAATCCCCCTTTCCGGTGTTCAGAATGTCGAGATGGATGCCCGCGAGGAAATTCGCGGCCTGTTCGGGTGTTTCGTATGCTGCCATGACGGTCTCCTTTCCGTGGTCCCTTTCGGGTACCACCATTGTATCCGGCGGGCTGGATGCCCGCCGGGGTCATGGCGGGGCATGTCAGCTTCCGAGGATTTCCTTGGCGATGCCGCCGGATTTCACGATCATGAAGATGAGGACGACGCTGATTGCGACGCCTTTGAGAAGGTTTATCAGGCTGTCCGCGCTGGATGTGGTCATAAGGAAGAGGATGTCATTGCCCGCGCTGAGGCTTGACACCGATCCCGCGAGCACGAATGGGTAGGCCACGAACAGGAACAGCAGGATCGCCCCGGCCAGACAGACGGACGCGAAGTTCTTCAGGAACCCTATGCCCATCTGTCGGGTTTCCTCGAAACCGAGGAGTGAAATGGGGATCGGGGAGAACGCGGCGTAGATGTAGATTTGCCATGCGCGGACGTAGCACATGGCGAAGCCGAGCACGAAGGCCACAAGACCGAAAAGCAGGCAGATGACGGACATGATAAGGGTCATGAAGCAATCTCCGATGTTCATTGAGTCCCACTGGTCCTGCGTGACGCCATCGAGGCTGAACACGCCCGCTTCGCCGGTGCTGTCCCCCACCGAGCCGATGGTGGGAATGATGTCGTCGTTGACGATCCCGTAGATGGCCTGCATGATGTCGAGGCTGTTGTTGATGAACCAGTGGAGCAGCACGTAGATGACCGCGAGGAAGACGATCTCCTTGACAGCGGGCAGGGTGCTGGTGGCGTCGATGCGCTGGCTGATCTTCACCAGTTGGACGAGCATGAACAGGGCGAGGATGGATTCGCCTACGGGGATCACGGCGGTCTGGAAGATGTTGTTGGTCAGGTTGTACATATCGGTGCCCAGCAGCGAATCGAAGGGACCGCTGAGCAGGGCTTCCGTGCCGACGTGGTTGATGAGCTGGTTGTAGACGTTGAAGATCGATGTGGCCCATCCGAGGATCATGGAGCAGATGAATTTCCGCAGACTCCCGCCGAAGTCGGTGATCCAATGGTATTCCGGTTCCTCGGCGTGGGCCGTGACGGGAAGCAGCAGGACGAGGGCAATGGCGACGGCGGTTATCGCCGCCATGCGCAGCCACCTGCGCCGCCTGTCGTATACGGATGTTTCCGTGATGGTGATGTTATTCATGGGTGTCCTTTCTTGCGTCCGCCGGTCACAGGCCGAACTCGTATGTGCCGTCCGCACGGTGGTAGGTTGCGGATACGGTTGCGGTGCCGGAACCGGGGGCGGTATCCGCGATGGTCAGGGTGAACGCGGTGGTGATGGTGTTCTCGTTGTAGTCGATGGTGGCGATGCCGGTCCACGATGCCGTGGAGGCGGTGGGATAGTAGGCGGCACACCATTTGCTCAGTTCGCTGGTCAGTGTGTCCGCGCCGCCCAGCAGGGCGGTGATCTCGTCGTTCAACCCTTCCACGGTGATGTTCTGCACGGGGTTCTGCCGTACATAGTCCGTGTCTTGCAGTTGGAAGGCGGTGCCGCTGGACAGGGTGGCGCTGAGGGTGTCCGTCACCTCGCCGGTGCCTGTCTGGCAGGTGTAGCGGATGACATGGGTGCCGGTGTCCGTCTCGAACACGGCGGTGTCGATCTCCATACCCGCCGTGTCGGTGCCCTTCTCCAATCGGGTGACGGCGTAGGTGTGTTCGGTGGCCTTACCGTTCACGGTTTCCGTGTAGGTGTGTCCGGTAAATTGCAGGGTGTCGGTGCCGTTGTTGGCGGACCAGACGGAGGCGGACAGCGTTTCGATGAACGCCTTGGTGTCATCGTCGTAGTTGTCGATGGCTTTGCGCTGCGTGTCGGTGAGGTCGGGATCAGCCTCCTCCTTTTCCTGCTGCTTTTCCTCGTCAGTTTTCTGTTCCTCCTCCGCCTGCTGTTGCTGCTGGGCGGCAATGTCGGCGCGGTGGTGGGCCACGTTGACGGCGCTCATGGCGCTGCCGCCGATGAACACGATGAGGAGGAACAGGCAGATGAGGGCCGCCGTCCGGTGTTCCGTGACGATTTTTTTGAACTTGTCCATGTTGGTTGTCCTTTCCTTTACCACGGCCAGCCGTAGACGACCCAGCCGCGCCCGTTCTCCGCGATCCAGTCCGTTAGTGAGCTGGTGCGGATGCCGGAGGAGATGCTGTCCATGACTTTGCCATCTCCGATGTAGATGCCGGTGTGCCCGTAGATTGCCCCGGCGGAGCCGCTGCCGTACTGGGCGGAGATGATCTGCCCGACCTTGATGTTGGCCCAGTCGGAGGAGGTGGCGTATCCGGCGAGGATGGAGTTGCCGTTACCGGTGGGGTATCCGAGTCCCGCCTGCTGGTAGACGTGGCTGACCCATGTGGCGCACAGGTCCGCGCCGGGCCATGGGGTGACGAGGGCCGCGTTGACGATGGCTTTGCCGGTTTCGTCCGCGTTGGCGTAGTCCTCGCCCAAGCCGCCCGCCCCGCCGGTGAGCAGCGCGTAGAACTGCTGGGCTGCGGGCAATCGGTTCTCGGTGAAGGAGGACGGTGCAACGTCGGAGCGGGGCCGTTCGTAGCAGGTCATGAAAGCGTAGGTGGCAAAGCCCACATCCGTACTGGACTGCCATGCCTCGTAGCTTACGTCCTTGCCCGCGTAGTCGGTGATGGCCCCGTAGTAGCCGCTGTTGTGGAGCGCGGTGCCCCATAAGCCTTGCAGGTTGGAGGCGATGTACTCGGTCTGGGCTGTAGCGGAATCCTTCTGTTTGCCGTTGGCGTCGCACCAGTTGGCGAAGGCCGTGTAGGAACTGCCGGTGAACTGGTACAGGCCGTACCCGGAGGAGGCGTCGCCCACAGTTGGGTCCCAACCGGATTCGCCTTGGATGTTGCCCATGATGGAGGCGATCTGCACCGGGCCGTAGCCTGCTTGAGAGAGGGCCGTGGCTACCTCCAACTGCACACCGCTCAAGCCGTTCAGGCTGACCTGATTCTGCTGCTGAGTAGAGGACCCGGAGGCCCCGCCCAGCACGGCGATGAACACGACGACGAGAAGAATGCCCAGAAGGGGGGCCAGTAGTCCGCCGAATGCCCCCGCGACCGCTTTCAGCCCTCCTCCTGCGGCCCCTTTGAGGCCCGCCGTGGTGGCGGAATGGGCGGCGGCTGTCTTCGACGCGGCGGCCGCCGCGTTTTTTGCCGCCGCCTGATAGGTGCGCCGTTTGACGTAGCCTGCGGCCTGCGCCCTGCGTTTCACGGCGGCTGGGTCCGCCGCCTTTCTCAGGTATTTCTTCTCGGATAGTCCGCCGAGGGGGCTGCCCGGCTGCGTGGGATCGCGCCCGTCCAAGGACAGCGTGCGCTTGGCCTTGGATGCGGACAGCCTGCCCTTGACGTATCTGGCGACGCGGACCACCGCTTTGCCCTTGTAGTAGGCGTCATCCACGCCTTCCAGTTCGGACCCTTCAAGAGTGCTGTGCACGGCTTTGGCGGCGAGGCCTTTTGCTGCGCCTTTGGCCCCATTACCGAACCGCGTCCTGATGGTGCGCCCGCCTGATTCGCCGGTATCGCCGGATTCGGACTCTGCGGTACGGTCGCCGTGGCTTTTGGCGGTGGCCGCGAGGACGGCATTGCCCATGCCCGCCTTCGCGGCCTTCCGGACGGCGGATGCACCGTTGAGGGCGCTGACGCCCTTCTTGTCGGCGCTGTCCACGATGCCCGTGTTCACGGCATCGGTCTGCTCCGTGAACAGGAGCCGTTCGCTGGCCGCCACCTTCTGTTCGGAGGTGGTAACGAAATCCGAAGCCTTCACCGGCGATCACCGTCCTTTCCCCGCGATACTCACTTGCGCTGCGCGGTCTCGTCCTTCGTTTCGTTGGGGTTGGTGCTCCACAGGTCGTAGAGCGCGTTCCCGGAGGGGAAGCGTCCCCGGATCGGCACACGCGCGTTGCCTGCCAGCAGCAGGCCGTCGCCCGCCTCCGCACTCTCGTCGATGCACTCCGCCTCCTGTTCGGACAGGTTCAGCAGCTCCGCCCACTTCATGCGGTCCAAGGGGGACTGCTTCAGGAGCATAATGAAGTCGGCGTTCAACACGATGTTGCGGGCCGATTCGTTTTCCAGCATGGCCGTCACGTTCTGCGTGATGCCGGTCAGGAGGAGGCCGAACTTGCGTCCCTCGTTGGCGAAGCGGCTGAAATAGTTGAGCACGGTCGGGTAGGCGAAGAGCGACTGCATCTCCTCCACGTACAGCCATGTGCGCACGCCCCGCTGCGCGTTGAAGTACATGCGGTTTCGCACGGCCTCGCAGATGTTGATGAGGGCGAACACCAGCATGGAGTCCGGCAGGTTCTTCAGGTTGAAGTCGATGATCCGCTTGTCCCACTTGAGGTTGGTCTGGTGGTTGAAGAAGTCCATCGTGCCCTTGACGAACCGTTCGTATCGCAGGGCGATGACCTGCGCCTGACGCTCCGGCTGATCCTTGGCGATGTCGTAGAAGTCCTGCAAGATGGGCGGCAGGCCGTCTCCACGGTCATCCGCCCGGTTGAAGGCCAGCTCCACGCACCGCTGGATGATGGACTGGTCCACCTCGGAGAGCGGAGTGCCGGATTCCTCCGCCGACGCACCGGCCTGTGCCAAGGTGGCGTCGATTTTGAAGGAGAGCTGTTCCGCACGGGACATGTGGGCCACGGTCGTGGTGTCGAAGGGGTTCAGATGGACGCCGGTACCCACGCCGAAATCGTAGACCTCGCCGCCGTACCGGTCGGCGATGGCGGTGTATTCGCCCGCGCGGTCGATGATGTAGATTTCGTCGGTGGGGTTGGTGAAGATCGTGCCGGTCATCTCGGTCTTGATGAACATGCCCTTGCCGGAGCCGGTCTTGCCGCACACGAAGCCCATGGGGCTGGTCAGCTTCTTCCGGTTGCAGATGACGAGGTTGCGCGAATGCTTGTTCTGCCCGTAGTAGTTGCCGCCCTTGTCGTCCAGCTCCTGCGTGGCAAAGGGCACGAGGATGGCGACCTGCGCGGTCGTGAACATGCGGCTGATCTCCACATGGTTGTGCCCCAAGGGCAGGATCGAGTTGAGGCCCCGGCGCTGCCGGTAGTCGTAAGTATCCACCTCGATGGACGACTGGCGGGCCACCGAAATGATGCGCATGACCTGCTGATCCAACTGCTCCTTGCTGGGTGCGTAGGTGTAGATGAGGCCGGTGAACACGTAGAGCCGCTGGTTCTTGTTCTGCAAGTGGTCCAGCACGTCCTCGGTCTCCTCCTTGGAGTACTTCAGCTCCTGCGGGAGGATGGAGAAGTCATACCCCTTGTTCACCGCCGAACGCTGCTCCTCGATGATCTCCTTGTCGATCCACGCGGAGCGGCTGCGCACGAAGTTGATGGCCTTCGACTTGTCCATGGGCTGCACGTACCACGTAACCTCCATGGGGATGGGCAGGTCCACGATGTCCGCGAGGGCGCGATCGGAGAGTTCCGAGCCGAACTTCTTCATGACGAGCACCTGCCCGTACACACCGTTGTCCAGTTGGAAGCAGTCGTTATACACGCCGTCCGGCTTGAAGTCGATCTGCGTGGGCGCGATGCAGTCCTTGGTGGTCTGCACGCTGCGGGCGGAGATGTCGCGCTGGTAGTCGAAGTAGAACGGCTTGTATGGGTTCAGGAGGCTGTGGATGACCCTGAGCCGCTGGGTGCCGTTCATCAGGTGGGGCTTGGACCCCATGGAGTTCAGAATACGGCTGGACTCCGTTTCGATGCGGGAGAGCTGCCGGGCGGCGTCCTCCGCGTTGTCCGCCGACACCGAGTAGGTCAGATACCGGTTGCGGCGGATATTGCTCACGCCTTCCTTCACCTTGTCGTTCAGGATGTCGTTGAAGAGCTGCGCGTCATGCTTCGCCGCATCCGTGGACTGCTTCTTCGGGTCGAAGAACTGGCGGTGCCCCACCTCCTCCCGCAGCAGCGGCGTGTTGACGACGCTCATCTGCACGAGGGTGTTCGCGCCGAACTGGTCGTACAGGCGGGTCAGAGCGGAGAACATTGCCTTCTGCTGCTCGTCACGCACGCTGTGGTAGCTGGTATCGTCAAACGCGATGGACGAGGAGAACAATCCTTCCTCCACCTCGCAGATGCCGTCCTGATACATCCTGTTGTACCCGATGTAGTCGGTGACGGTCTTAGCGGCCTCCCGCTTGCGTCGGAAGCCCTCGGTCTTGTCGCTCAGCTCCTTGTCACGGTCCTTGAGCTGGGACTTGATGGACTTGTAGCTGCGCTTGGCGCTCTTCTCCGCGTCCTTCGCCTCCCGTTCCCGGCGGGCGATGTCGCGCTTCGCGGCCTTCTTCTCCTTCCGGGTGAGCTTGCGCCCGTGGGCGGTGCGGCCGCGCCGGGGCGCGACCTGCCCGAGTGCATCCACGTCGATGGCCCCCGCGTCGTCGTACACGGGGCGGGGGTCGATGCCGCCCTCGCCTGTGGCGTGGACAAACTCATCAATGTCGAAGTTGGCGGTCACGGGATCGTCCGCATAGTCATACGATGACACGTTCCGCGCGGGGGGAATAGGCTTCGATCCCCTTGAGATTTCCCTGCTTTCGGTAGTATTTTCCATAGATGCTTCCTTTCTTTCGGTCGGGCTGGCCGGGGTCGTGGACAAGGCCGCTGCGCGTCATCGACGGCGTGTAGAAGATACGGTCGTCGGTGAATTTGGCGCGGAGCCACAGGGGAACGAACTTCTCGAAGGGCATCCCCTTGGGACGCATGAACCCGCAGCACCAGAACGGCAGGCTCACGGCATATATCACCATCATGTAGTCGCCGGGGTTCAGGCCCAGCACGAAGTACAGGTAGACGCCCGTGAGGACGCTGACGCCGAGCGCACCCACGATGGAGATGAGGGTGCGCCCGGTCATCTTGCCCACGACCTTCGGCTGGTACTCGGCAATGTCCTTGTGTACGGTCACGGAGAGCATGGGCGTCCCCCTCTCAGGCGATCAGGTGGAAGGTCGAGGTGTCCGCCGTCCACGACGCCGGGGCGGCGTCCACGTAGATGGTGTTGGTCATGGTGGCCGCCGCGCCGGACCACGAGGTGTCGAGGGAGCCGAAGTAGATGGCCGCGCCGCAGACGATTGCGCCGCCTACGATCATGGCGATGGCACCGGCGAGCTGGCCGCCGCCGCCCTGCATACCGTCCTTGATGGTCATGCCGAGGTTGATGAGGCCGAAGACGACGAGCACGCCGCCGAGGAAGGTGACGCCCTGAGTGAGCATCTGTACTACATTGCTGAGCATTGTGATTGTTCCTTTCTTGTTGTTGAAATGGGTTTCCTGTCAGAATCCGGTGAATCCGTAAAGCGCGGCGAACCCGGTGATGACGCCGCCCGACGCGATCAGGGCGATGGCCTTCACCAGTTCGCCGCCCCCGCCCCGCAGCCCGTCCTTGAGCTGGATGCCGAGGTAGATCAGGCCGATGACCAGCACGGTCGCGCCGATGTAGGCGATGGGTTTCGCGGCGATGCGGACGATTTCTTCCATGTGGGGATGGTTCTCCTCTCCTTTCGGTTGGGGGCCGTGGCATGGGATTTTCCCGATGCCACGGCCCATTGTACCAGCAGAACGGTATCTTTTAGGCACCCTCGCGTGCTTTCGCCTCCACGCGGCGCATGTACGCCTTGAAGTCGAACGGCTCGTCGTGGAGACGCTTGGGGTTGCGTCCGTCCACGATGTAGCAGTACCGCTTGTGGCTGTGGGGATCGTATTTGTCGTCCATGAGCGGGTTGGTGCCCGCGATGAGCAGGATGGCCTTTTTGCGGCTCATCTTGGCGATCTCCGCCGCGTCGATCAGGTCGCGGCCCTGTATCTGCATGTTCTTGGACGCGCTGGACGACTGGCCGGTGCTTTCGTTGTAGGTGAGCTGGTTGATGGTCTGCTTGCCGATCATCTCCGCGATCTCCTTGTTCGTGGAGTTGGACTTGCCTCCGAGGAACAGGGTGGAGTCGCAGCAGTCCACGATGGTCTGCGCCTTCTTGTCGTACTTCGACTCAAGCTGGCTCATGGATTGCAGGATGATGGTGATGCCGATGTTCCGGCTTCGGGTCACGGCGATGGTCTCCTCGATCTGCGGGATGGTGCCGATGTTGGCGAACTCATCGAAGATAAAGTGCACCGGCGTCGGCAGCTTGCCGCCGTAGTCCGTGAGTGCCTTCCGGCAGAGCTGGTCGATGCACTGCCACATTAAAATGGCAAAGAGGAACGAAAGGGTCTTATCCGTATCCGAGAGGATGCCGAAAATGGCGATCCGTTTGTCCTTGTCCCCCAGCGTATCCAGTTCCATCTCGTCATAGGTGAGCAGTTCCCGCACGCCCGCAGTAGCGATGGGAGCGAGGCGCACGTTGCAGGAAATGATGATGCTTTTCAGGGTTTTGCCCGCCGCGACCTTGAAGTTCTTGTAGTTCATGAGGGCGAAGTCCTCGTCCGGGGACAGTCCCCCGGTCTTGGCGGGTTCCACGGTGATGGGCTGGCCCTGCGCGTCCAGCTTGGGCCTGCCGTCCGCACCCTTGAGGGTCTTCCGGAACCGGCTCGGCTCCCACGACCAGTCGCTCTGGGGCGAGCCGGTCTCCAAGGTGCGGGTCAGGCCCGTGGGGCCTGACGCCGCTGCGGGCGCGGCTGCGCCCTGTTTGCGCACGTACTTCTTCCCGTCCTCGATCTGGAGGAACAGCAGGTCCAGCGGGCTTTTGAAGTTCTCGTCGTCCTCGCGTGCCTCCGCGAGGGACAGGAGGGTGAGCAGGCCGGACAGGTTGTAGTCCTCCGGGGGGAACCAATCTCTCAACAATGCGATGAGGGCGGTGTACAGCATCCGTTCCGCGTTCTCCCAGAACGGGTCGCCCGCCTTGCCGTCCCCGTTGGTGTTCATGATGTAGCAGTTCACGAACGACAGGATGTCGGTGTCCGTCTTCACGTATTTCAGCGGGTTGTAGTGCATGGACTCGTCGAGGTTGATGGTGTTGAAGCTCTTGATCTCATACCCGTTGTCCGCGAACAGGTAGCCCGCGTCCTTCAGGAGCGTGCCCTTGGGGTCGGTGATGAAGTAGTTGGCGTTCAGTTGCATGATGTTGGGCGTGACGTAGTTGAACGTCTTGCCGGAGCCGGAGCCGCCGATGACCAGCACGTTCAGGTTCCGGTCCAGCTCGGGATTGTATTTGGGCCGGTGGAGGGCGAGGCCGTAGTTCTGGGTGAAGATGAGGTTGTTGTCCTCGTTGGTCTGGTCCTTGAACGCCTTGCCCTCCTTGAGGGTACCCCAGCGTGCCGAACCGCTCTCCTCGCCCGCACGGTAGTTGCCCATGAAGGCCACGAACCGCAGCCACACCAGCCACACCACGCAGAACATGCCGAGGCCGATGAGCAGGGATGTGGCCGACAGGTCGAGATGCAGGGGCCGGTCAAGGATGAGGGGCCACATGCCGGTGAAGGCGTCGCCCCAGTGGTCGAAGAACTGGCCCGGCTGGGAGGCGATGGCCTCCCCGTACCGGTCGCCGAGGTAGAAGCCGAGGACGGACAGCAGGAAAGTGACCAGCGCCGAGACGCCCATCTTCCGGCTGACCTCCGGGTTGCCGCTGTGCTTTGCCATGCGCCGCCTCCTACCGGACCGGATTGAGCTTGTCCGAGATGTCGGTGACGCGCTCCTGCGTCTGACCGCTCTCCTTGGCGAGCTGCCTGCTGGCGTCACGGGCCTCTCTGGCCTCCGAGTCGAGGCTGTACGCCTTCTCCTCACGCACCTTGGACGGCGGCACATCCGTGCCGTTCTGCTCACGCTCGATACGCATGGTCCGCGTGTCCGTGTCCATGCCGTCGTGGGAGCGGATCCCCTGATTCAGGTCCGGGGTCTCCCCGCGCTGATCCAGAGAACCGTCCGCCACCGTGGGCCGGTTGCGGTTGAACCAGTCCTGCCGGGCGTCCACGCCGTAGTTTTTCTGAAGCGTATCGGCTCCAACGGACCAGTCCTGCCGGTGCTCGAAGGGCAAAAGCTGTCCGTCCGCACCCATGCGGGCCTCATAGAACATAAGTTCTCCCGTCATGGTGGTGGTGACACCGATACCCTGTTCGGCGAGCCGCTGGCGGAAGTCACTGAAGCCGGTGCAATTGTCGCGGGCGTCCCGCACCTTGTCCGCGATGGCCTGCGTGCGGTTGGGAGCCTGCTGCGTTTGCGTCTGTGCGGCACGCTCCTGCGCGGGAGCCTGCTCCGGCGCGGTGCGGGGACGATCCGTGATGGGGATTTCCCTTAGCCGCGGCAGCTTCTCCGGGCTGACCGGCTGGCGGAGCGTTTCGCCTATCCACTGCTCATGCTGCCGGGCCACCTCCTGCGCGAACCGGGAAATGGTGGACTGCATTCGGTCGAGGTCGGCCACGGCGAACTGGAGGAAGCCGTTGCCCTGCGGGTCCCTGAGCGGCATGGCGTACACGCCGTCCTGACGGCACATCTGTGCGAACAGGGCCGCGTCCTGTGCGCCGCCGAACGGCACGCACACCGCCTCGCGGGCGGCTGCGGCCTGCGCTTGGGCCTGTGCTTGGGTCGGGTCCATGCCGTTTTCGAGGAACCGCTGCCGGGTCCATTGCTCCGCATTTCTCTGGTAGTCCGCGAGGAAACGGCGCATTCCATAGCCGACTGCGCGGCCAAGAAGCCGGAAAATCCGCTCTCCTATATCGTCGCCCATATCCTGTGCCATGTTGTTCCTTCCTTTCTCCCGCCGGGGCGGGCGTATTGGGTTGCCGTATCCCTTCCATCTTACCCGTGGCACCTCCTTTCCCGGCAGCCTCATTCTCTACACGACGCGGGATACGACTGCTGCCAACGGGGAAACGAAAAAAGGCCCCGATCCGAAGACCGGGGCTGAAGGCAGTGATTGGGCTGTGTGATAACAGACAACATTTGGAGGTATTACGAATACGCATCCAACCATCGCCTGACAAAAAGGATACCACAGGAAACGGAGGACGGACCGGGATCGCGCCGGATATGGAAATCCCCCGAAGGTGGAAAACCCTCGGGGGTGAGTTTCATGAGAGAAGGGGCTGAGACCCAGGAGTATTTGAGCTGTACCTCAAGCCTCCGCCCAATTCCATATTCTACGGGAAGCGCTTACCCGACACGCCGAAAAATGGAATCCGGTTTTGAAAGGTGGTGCGGCGGATGGATGAGTCTGTTCCGAGCATTGTATGCCATCCGCCGCGCTCCCCACTCTATACGCCGTCGGGATGGGACACGCCGGAGGGAAAACAGAGAAATTGGCATCGCCCTATAAAATAGGTTGTATTTCTCCTATTATTCGGGTATAATAAGAGGTAGGAGGTGTTTCACATGGTTGTGGATACGAAGAACCTTGTCTCCATCACGGAGGCGAACCAGAATTTCTCCCGTGTTGCCCGGCTGGTGGACGAGAACGGCGTGGCCGTCATCCTGAAGAACAACGTCCCGCGCTACGTGCTGGTGGAATACAGTCAGGTGGAAAACGAACAGACGGCGGAGGACGAGGATGTGATGGCCGTATCCCGGCGTCTCATCGCCAAGAACCACCGCGCCTACGAGGAGCTGGCAAAATGAGGACCCTGTCGAAAAGCAGGTCCTCGCCCTGCATTCCGATCTGATTCGGGAGTTCGGGCACGGAGGGGATTCGGGACGAAGGGCTGCTGGAATCCGCCTTGGCCGCACCGGGACGCACAGTGATCTGTTCGGCAAATAAAGGAAAACCGCCGTATGGGGGAATCCCCTGTACGGCGGTTTTTCCATGCTCGGTTGGGCTGGCATATCAAGGCCCGGCCTGTCTCGCAAAAACAGAAACCCTATGATTGCTAGTATCCCTGTGCCTTTGTTCCTGAAATAATAAAAATACCCGGTACTCAAACAGAGTGAGTACCGGGTATTAGTTACCCTATCATGCGCTTCATTCGTGGCGTAAGTTTGGCGTAAAATTTCGCTCTAATACGGTTTTTTTGTGGCGTAAGTTTGGCGTAAATCCGCTTTTCTCTACGCTGGAATCCAGTCATTTCAAGGGTTTTCGGCATCTATCAGTACATGCCGCCCATGTCGGGAGCGGGAGCAGCGGGAGCGGGAGGCTCGGGCTTGTCGGCCACCAGGGCCTCGGTGGTCAGCAGGGTGGCGGACACAGAGGCGGCGTTCTCCAGAGCGGAACGGGTCACCTTGGTGGGGTCCACGATGCCGTTGGCGATCATGTCGCAGTACTCCTCCTTGTAGGCGTCGAAGCCGTAGCCCACCTGGCCAGCGGTCTTCACCTTCTCCAGCACCACGGAGCCGTCGATGCCAGCGTTGGTGGCAATCTGCTTCATGGGCTCAGCCAGAGCCTTGGCGATGATCTTCACGCCGGTCTTCTCGTCACCCTCCACGGTGTCCAGCAGGGCCTCCACGGCGCCGATGGCGTTGACGTAGGCAGTGCCGCCGCCAGCCACGATGCCTTCCTCCACGGCGGCACGGGTGGCGTTGAGGGCGTCCTCAATGCGCAGCTTCTTCTCCTTCATCTCGGTCTCGGTGGCAGCACCCACGCGGATGATGGCCACGCCGCCAGCCAGCTTGGCCAGACGCTCCTGGAGCTTCTCCTTGTCGTACTCGGAGGTGGTGTTCTCGATCATGTGACGGATCTGAGACACACGGGCGGCGATGTTCTCGGTGGCGCCAGCGCCGTCCACGATGATGGTGTTCTCCTTGGACACCTTCACCTGACGGGCAGTGCCCAGCATGGTCAGGTTGGCTTCCTTCAGGTCCATGCCCATGTCGGTGGACACCACAGTGCCGCCGGTGAGGATGGCGATATCCTCCAGCATCTCCTTGCGGCGATCGCCGAAGCCAGGGGCCTTGATGCAGCACACATTCAGGGTGCCGCGCAGCTTGTTGACCAGCAGGGTGGACAGAGCGTCGCCCTCCACGTCCTCAGCGATAATCAGCAGCTTCTTGCCGCTCTGCACCACCTGCTCCAGCAGGGGCAACAGCTCCTGGATGGAGGAAATCTTCTTATCGGTGATGAGGATATAGGGGTCGTCCAGCACGGCCTCCATCTTCTCGGTGTCGGTGACCATGTAGGGGGTGATGTAGCCACGGTCCAGCTGCATGCCCTCCACAACCTCAGAGTAGGTCTCGGCGGTCTTGGACTCCTCCACGGTGATGACGCCGTCGTGGGAGACCTTCTCCATGGCCTCGGCGATCAGAGCGCCGATGGTGTCATCGCCGGAAGAGATGGCGCCAACACGGGCGATGTCAGAGGTGCCGGAGACGGGCTTGGAGTTCTTCTTGATCTCCTCGATGGCGGCGGTGGTGGCCTTGGCAATGCCCTTCTTCATGACCATGGGGTTGGCACCGGCGGCCAGGTTCTTCAGACCCTCACGGATGATGGCCTGAGCCAGCAGGGTGGCGGTGGTGGTACCGTCGCCGGCCACGTCGTTGGTCTTGGTGGAAACTTCCTTGACGATCTGAGCGCCCATGTTCTCGAAGGGGTCGTCCAGCTCGATCTCCTTGGCAATGCTCACACCGTCGTTGGTGATGAGGGGAGTGCCAAACTTCTTATCCAGCACCACGTTGCGGCCCTTGGGACCCATGGTGATCTTCACGGTGTCAGCCAGCTGGTTGACGCCACGCTCCAGAGCGTGACGGGCTTCCTCGCCGTAGCAAATAATCTTAGCCATAATTCAATTACCTCCGTAAGAAAAACTCAATTAGTCCTCGACAATGGCCAGAATGTCATTCTGACGAACAATATTGTACTCCTCGCCGTCCGCCCCGCAAAACCAGTTTTGCGGGGTACCCCGTTGGGGTGATTTCATATGCGGTTGTCGGAAGTCAATTCCGCCAACCTGCGCCGCATAAGCGGCGTCCCGCCTCTCGGCGGGTCCCTCAAAGTGGACGGCTGAAAATACCTTCGCTTTTAGTCCTCGACAATGGCCAGAATGTCATTCTGACGAACAATATTGTACTCCTCGCCGTCCGCCCCGCAAAACCAGTTTTGCGGGGTACCCCGTTGGGGTGATTTCATATGCGGTTGTCGGAAGTCAATTCCGCCAACCTGCGCCGCATAAGCGGCGTCCCGCCTCTCGGCGGGTCCCTCAAAGTGGACGGCTGAAAATACCTTCGCTTTTAGTCCTCGACAATGGCCAGAATGTCATTCTGACGAACAATATTGTACTC